>Ga0307378_10000042_pt1 | contig 232485 bp, 224 predicted proteins | sample UN1MG_FD_202238 | JGI IMG/M metagenome (GOLD analysis project Ga0307378, IMG submission 202238) | Soil microbial communities from Risofladan, Vaasa, Finland - UN-1 | ecosystem: Environmental > Terrestrial > Soil > Coastal area > Acid sulfate soil | place: Finland: Risofladan, Vaasa... | reverse complement strand
AGACTGACGATCACAGACATTCGTCAGCAAGCCCTGATACAGCCGAATACAGGAAGACACAACAAGTTACGGCGGGAGGGAAGATCGCTCAGGCGCCGGGGGCATCAAGAAAAGGCGGCACCCGGATTCGAACCGGGGAATAAAGGTTTTGCAGACCTCTGCCTTACCACTTGGCTATGCCGCCTAATAAAAAAGCGGGAAACGAGACTCGAACTCGCGACAGCCACCTTGGCAAGGTGGTGCTCTACCAACTGAGCTATTCCCGCTTGTAAAGATGCTGCCATGGCAACACGTCTGAAATATATATCGGCCGGTGACTTTGTCAACCCCATAGTATCATTTCACGGGCGACGGACGGGACGCCCAAGCGACTGCGCCGCAATGGAATCCAGGCGCGGCAGGTACCAGGGGACAAGCTTCTGCAGCCAGCGACGGTGTATGACGGCCCGGCGCGTGTCCCCTCTGGAGATCGAAAAGAGGTACAGCTCGCGGTGCGCTTCGTAGACCAGAGAATCCTGTTGCAGGATCGAGTTCAGGATTGGCTCCACCAGGTTGTCCTGGCGCAGTACCAGGAGGCTGAACGCTTTCTGATAAAGCAGATTCGTGTTGTACGGCTCCGGCGACACCTGGAGCGCCCGGTCGTAATACCGGAGGGCTGCCCGCTGGTCGCCGCGTACGTGCGCCTCCAGCCCCAGCTTGAAGTTCTCGACGTACTCCAGTGGATAGGTCGGTACGATCTCGCCTTCAACGGGCCGGACCCGTTTGAATGCGCTCGACATGATGCCTCTGGAAGAGACTTCCGGATTCTGGTAGTACCAGGCAACCGTCCGATACGACGAAAGAAACTGAGAGTACAGCAGGAGCGCTTTTTCAGCAGGCGCGGACGGCTTGATCCCGGTCGAGAATATGATATAGTCCGGCGCTCGCTCGAGCAGATAGCGGGAGTTGTGCTTTTGCTCTTTCCACGTAGTCTGCATGCCCTCGATCGGCTTCTCGGAATAGCGGGCAATCGTCGAATCGGTCAATCCGAGCATGTCGATGATCTGATGCCCGATCAATTCATAGCCGAATATCCCGATCGTTCCGAGCGCCACGGAGAAGTTCGTGGCATCGGCCTTTTTCATTTCACGAGCCTTATACTGCATCTTGGCCGTAAACGCCTTCTCCTGAAAATTGTAGTACTCGACGAATCCTCGCGGCAGCCAGTATGTAAGGGCAAGCAGCGGGACCATCACGAGGCACAGGACGACGCGGCGGTTGCGTCCGCGCAGGCGATGCGTCACCAACGCCACCGGGAGCAAGGTCAGTACGGCCACCGTGCCTGTCACCGGCAGGAAGAAACGGTGCACTTTGAGCACATCACCGCCGATGAGCACGACGTACGCGCTGTATATGACGGTGTACAACCATACCGCTTTCGCCTCGGCGTGCAGCCGGCGCCAGAAGATCAGCGGCACGGCCAGACTGACCCCGTAAAACCCGTAGTGGGACAGAAATCTTCCGGTATATTCCAGTCCGTTCGAGAGCTGCGTGAAATCGAAGCTCGTCTTGGCGTAAAACGGGTTGGGCAAGATCGAACCGTAATAGAGCAGTTTGAAAGCGACGTACGGCACCAGCAGCAGCAGCGCGATACCCGACGAGACAATCGTGTACAACGGCAGCTTCTTCAGCTGTACGAACTCAATCAGGATGAGCAGCCCGGCCAGCATCGCGCCCTCGGGCCGCAGCAGCACCGCGTACGCAAGGGAAGCTGTCAGCAGCCAACTCTGCTTCAGGTACAGGTACAGCGACAACACGGCGCAGAAGGCGAAAGCCGCGGTTTCCAGACCCGCCGGTGACCAGTAGGCCAGCGACTGGTTCAGCCCGACCAGGTATGCTGCGCCAACGGCAAACCATCGCTGTCGCTCACCGAAGACCAGGCGCGCCGTCAGGTAGCCGACGAGTATGATCCCCCAGCCGAGCAGAAACCCGGTGATCTTCGAGACGAGCAGGTAATCCGCCCCCATCGCACCCCACAGAAGGAGGTAGGCGACCCAGCCGAAATTCGTGTAGCCTTCAACGTGCTCGCCCACATTGTAGACGAGACCATCACCGTTCACGTAGTTGGCTACGTACCGGTAGGAGATGTAGGCGTCGTCCTGGTAGAAATCGAAGTGGTAGGCAAACCCGGCGTAGACCGCAAGCGCGGGCGCGAGCAACAGCAGTACTATCAGGTGTTTTTTCAAGGCACCGCCCTGTTTGCCGGTCCCCGACTGATCACCTCTTCAAAAAGCTCGGCGTATTTTACGGCCGAGCGCTGCCATGAGAAATCCTGGCGCATGCCGGCCTTCATGAGCTTCATCCAGACGCGGCGACCGGTGAACAGCGTAAGGGCACGCCGGACCGCCTCCAAAAACGCCTCCGCACTGTAGTCCCGGAACACGAACCCGGTTCCCTCGCCCGTTTTCGGGTCATAGTCCGCCACCGTATCGGCCAGACCGCCGACGGCGCGGACCACCGGCACCGTCCCGTAGCGCAGGGAGTACATCTGGTTAAGCCCGCAGGGTTCGTAGCGTGACGGCATCAGGAACATATCAGCCCCGGCCTCTATCCAGTGGGCCAGGGTATCATCGAACCTCAGATACGCCTTCAGCTTGTCCGGGTACTTCTGCTCCAGCTTTGCGAGCAGCCGGTGGTATTTCTCATCCCCGGTTCCGAGCACGATCATCTGTAAATCCATGGCAAAAAGCCGCTCGGCGGTATCGGCTATCAGGTCCCATCCCTTCTGGTCCGCCAGGCGGGAAATCATACCGATCAACGGCGTCCTGTCCCGCACGGGAAGCTGCGCCCTGCCCAGCAACTCCACCCTGGTCATACGCTTGCCGGAGAGGTTGCTGATACCGTACCGGTGCGGGATCTTCTTGTCGCGTGACGGTGACCAGATAGTCAAGTCGACGCCGTTGAGTATGCCGTGAAGGACTTCACTCCGCTCCTTCAGCACACCCTCGAGACCCCGACCGAACTCCGCCGAGGACCGGATCTCCGCCGCGTAGCGCGGTGACACCGTGGTGACGGCATCCGCAAGCACGATACCGGCCTTGAGAAAGTTCAGTTTGCCGAAGAACTCGAACGGGCCGGTGACCGCATAGTTGTACTCCTCAGGCAAACCCAGCAACGGGAACCGCTCGCTGGCAAACGTCCCCTGGTAACCGAGGTTATGAACGGTGAGTACGGTCCGTACGCCGCCGAGGATCGGGTCACGGGCATAGACTGTCTTCAGATAAGCAGGTATCAGGGCCGCCTGCCAGTCATGCACGTGAATGATATCCGGTCTGAATTCCAGATGTCTGACCAGTTCGAGCGTGGCTCGGTTGAAGTACGCAAACCGTTCGTCGTTGTCGGCGTAGTCCTTGCCCGTCCGAGGATTACGGTAGAGTTCCGATCGGTTGAAGTAGTGATCGTCGCGGATGAAGAAGTATTCCGGACCGGTCCGGGCATCGCGATAGCTCTCGGCGCCTGCCCTGACCTGGCGTCCCTCGAAGGAAATCGTGGTTGTCCAGTCAAGCGGCCGGAGCTGCCGCGTGCCGGGATCCATCGTGCCGTACCGCGGCAGGCAGACTTTGACCTCGTGGCCCAGTCTGGCAAGCGCCTGGGGCAGCGCCCCGAGCACGTCACCCAGCCCGCCGGTTCGCGCGAACGGCGCGACTTCCGACGAGACAAGAAGGATCCTGCGTTTAGCCGCCATCACCTGACAACTTCGACCGCTGTAGCCGGGCCTGCCCGCTGGTGTCGATATTGCGCAGGAACTCGGCGGCCTCCTCGGGAAGCGTGGGATTGATGTAGAAACCGGATCCCCATTCAAAACCGGCTACCTTGGTCAGCTTTGGAATCAGTTCGAAATGCCAGTGAAAGAACTCGTGATATTCTTGCGACGTCGGGCGCGTATGCAGAATGAAATTAAACGGCGGGTTGTGCAGGGCCAGCTTGAGCCGCCGCAGCGTGTCGCGCAGACACTCGGCCAGCGTCAGGTACTCAGCATCGGACATCTCCAGGTAGCTGGACTGATGCGTCTTGGGAATGATACAGGTTTCAAACGGGAAGCGCGACGCAAACGGCTCAAACGTGATGAAGGCGTCGTAATCTTTGACAATACGCTCCTGGTCGTTGATTTCCTGGCGGATAATATCACAGAATATACAGCGCTCCTTGAAACCGTAATACCACTTGGCCCCTTCAATCTTCTCGGCCACCCGCTTGGGCACGATCGGCGTGGCAATGAGCTGGCTGTGCGAGTGCTCCAGCGAGGCGCCGGCAACTTCGCCGTGGTTCTTGAAAACAAGAATGTACTTGAAGCGGATATCGCGCTCCAGATCGGTCATGCGCTCCCGGTAGGCCCACAGCACGTCCCGCACCTCTTCGGGCGTCATCTCGTCCATGTCACGCGCGTGCACGGGCGTTTCAATGATGACCTCGTGAGCGCCGATCCCGTTCATGCGGTCGTACATTCCGGCCGGCTCACGGTTGAGCTCACCCTCCACCACCAGGGCCGGGTACTTGTTCGAGGTTACACGCAGGCGCCACCCCGGTCCGTTCGGCTCCGAGTGCGGCTGGCGGTACGCCATGACCTCCGGGGGCGTGGCGTTCTCATTGCCCGGGCAGAACGGACACATCACGGCGTTGTTCGTCCTGGTCACCGAAGCGAATGACGAGGGCCGGCGGCCGCGTTCGGTCGAAATGATGACCCAGCGGCCGATGACGGGATCTTTTCTCAACTCAGGCATCTGTGCCTCTCCGGTAGTGACAGATAATAGCAACCGTGATATCGCTTGTCAACACCGGCCTTCACTTCCCGGCGGGGCGCGGCCGCACCCCGGGCCGACATCGCCTCGCCGCTCAAAAGACCACGATTCCCTCCGTGTCCACCGCCTCGTCCGACACGGACTTCAACTGCTTGATTTCAGCCTCGGCCAGGGTGTGATCGCGCCGCGCGCATGTTCGCCGCGCCGTTTCAACGGCCTTGTCAAAGCGGTACCTGCGCCAGCGGTCAGGACCGCCCCACGAGAAGGACGGTACCTCCCTGTCCGCAACCAGCGAGCCGCCGTAAACATTACAGCATATCCCTATGCTGATGCCGGTGTTAAGCAGTGTACCGATTCCGAACTTGGTGTGGTCACCGATAAACGACCCCACCTTGATGGAGCCGGTGTCGACCGCCTCGCCCGCCACCGTGACAGTGATGTTGGAGTAATTGTTCTTCAGGTCGGAGTTGGTTGTCATAGCACCGAAGTTCACCCATGAACCGACGTAGCTGTGACCGATAAACCCGGCGTGGTACTTGTTCACGTACGACTGGAAGACCGTTTCTTCGATTTCCCCTCCGACCCGGCAGGTGTGACCGATCGAGGAGGCGGTAATCCGGCCCGGCAGTACTACCGAGTTGGGACCGATATAGCACGGCCCGTAGACGGCGGCGTGAGATTCGACCCGCGTGTTCATACCGATATACACGGGACCCTTGGAGGCGTCGATCACCGCCCCCGGCATCACCCGGGCCTGGTCGCCGATGAAAATGCGCGTCCTGTTGACCAGCCACGCCCCTTCGTGCACAACGGCCGACGACGGCGGGAACGAGGACGAGAGAAAGTCGAAATCCTGTTCCAGCCGGGCTTCAATGTCCTCGACCAGGTTCCATGGATACTGGTACAGGGTAGCCGTAGTTTCAAAATCGGCCATGTTGGAACGCTGCGCTCGATACAGGTCAACAAACTCCTTCTGCGTGACGATCGGCGGCAACACCTCTACGGATTCAGACTTGAACAGAACCGCGATCGTTTCACCCCGGTTGATGAACACGGTGGACAGCCGCGTTCCCGGAATGAGCGCCGCAAGGTTGCCGAAGTCGCGGACCCGGCCGTTGAGAAACAGCACGTCCCCTTCTCCCCGCTTGACGATGTTGACCGGGAGGTCGCGCACCCGGCCCGCTACCAGCGGGGCCAGCGAATTGCGCGCGATGAGACAAAACTCCGCGCCGTCAAAATGCCGGTGAGCGCGCTCGAACAACGGTACGATGCCGGCGCGCAGCAGGTACACAGGTCGCAGAAAGGTAAGCGGGTAGAACTGTGCAAACCTGTCGTCCTCGTAAATACAGACCTTCAGAGGCATGACTCCTGTTGATTCCCGTCAAAGTTGTTTACTGCGACCTTATCGGTCAAACGGTCGGGACTTTTACCTGGCGCGTCCCGTACCGCCGCTTCCCGCAACTCCCGCCCGGTCGTCATCATTCCGCGTCAGTAGGTGATCCGCCACCGCTGCGCCATTCCATCAGGGATTTCAGCACCGACCAGGTACCCGGCCACAGCCAGGGCGAAGGGCAGGGCCGCACCCGGACCCATGCCGGTTATGATGTTGCCGTCGACCGTCACTACCTGATCAGTGACCACCGCTCCGTATGCGGCCAGCTTGTTGCTGAAGTCGGGGTAACCGGTGGCTTTTCGGCCGTCCAGGATCCCGGCCGCCTCGGCCAGAACAAGAGCCGGTGAGGCGCATATGGCACATACGAGCTTGCCCGCGTCGTTATGAGCATGCACCTGCTTGACGACCCCGGGATGGGCGGCAAGACGCTCGGCGTTGTCCACCCCGCCCGGAAGTACCAGGGCATCGTACAGGCCGTCGATGCGGTCCAGCGTTGTATCAGGTACAATCGTGCTGCCGTACGCCCCCTTGACCGGCCCTTTTTCCAGGCCGGCGATGGTGACTTCCACATCGGCCCGCGTAAGCACGTCGACCGGCACCACGGTTTCCATGTCCTCATAACCGTTTGCCACTATCACGAGAACTCGTTTTGCCACCGCTGTCCTTTCTTCAGAATATTCGCAAACCGCGCCACCCTATCTGGCAAAGGTGACCGGTTCGCCGAGTTTCACGGCCAGCCGGGCGATGTTGGCGCCATGATGCCGCGCGGCCACCAGCGGCTCCTCGGCCAGTTCTTTCTGCTCCAGATTCGGCCCGGCGGACCGTCCGTAGGGACCCCATTGCAGACCGCCCTGGGGATATCCGGGAGTATGCTTGGGCAGCGGCACGACGACAAGGCCCAGTTCGGCCAGGTTGCTTATCATGGAGAGCATAGCCATCTCGCAGCCGCCCCCGGCACTGCCGTACCCGCTGCCGGTGGCAAACACACCGCCGACCCGGCCGGACAGCGCGTCTTTCATCCACAGGCCGCCGCACACCTCGTCTATGAACTTCTTCACGTGCCAGTCCATCGAACCCATATGCGTCGGCGAACCAATTACGAGAGCATCGGCGGCGGTCACGTCGATCGCAGTGGCCTCCTCGGTGGTCTTGATCACGGCCTCGGCGTCAGCTATGGTGCCGACACCCTTGGCAGCGGCCTCGGCCATTTTTTTGGTGTTGCCGTAATCCGACCAGTACACTATCAGCACTCTGGTCATCGTTTACCCTTTCGTTTGGCTCTAAACAGCGATCTCGGGATTTGCGGCGCGAACGACCGAAAAGACCGCTCACGGTCATCGTCCGGTCCGGTCAAAGAGGCCCAACTGGCGGTCAACCCATGAGGCTTTGTCAATGCCGTAGCGAAACTTGTACCGGCACTCGGCCCCGGTACAGGTATGAGGACATCGCCGGGAAACGTATTCAAACGTTTTGCCGCACACCGGGCAAACCGCCGTTTTCCAAGCGAGATCCGGTAGCGAGATGTTACCTCGGCTGGCCAACCTCGTCTTCCTGATGCCGGGTACCGGATGTTATGAGCTCTGCAAGTTCATCCAACAGATCAATTACCCGCGAAAGGCGAGCGGCAATCGCGGCGAGCAAAACTATCCCCAACAGTCCGAGAACGAGGCCAATCGCTCCGGGTGTGCCGAGTGTTTCAAGTATCACGTCCAAGCCGGGACCTCCTTGTGAATCAGCCTCGGCCACCGCCACGGGCGGCCAACCGTAATTACGTACCCATATAACGATCCTCAAATCCCGAAACAAGTGAAAACCTGCCGGTCTTCTTTCAGGACCGTCCGGTTGCGGCACTGTTATCGGGGAGAATGCGCGCAGATGGCGCGGTCGCGCTACAGCGCTGTCAAATAATACGTTACAACGATTTCTGCAAGTAACACACTATAGCCGGACAACCCTGCCTGCTCTCCAAATGCGACGGACAGGACTACGGTTTCCGGCCTTCGGCGGGCCGGTAGGTTGCCGCGAGATACTCGCCGATGGTCAACAATTCTCCCCGCAACTCCTCGGGAGAGACCACTCGGGCCTCGTCACCGAACCCGAGAATCCAGCGCTTGATCTCCTCGAGCCCGTTGACCGTCACGCGGTATCGCACGTGATCGGGGCCAAGCGTCTCTACCACCTCACTGAGATGATGCCTCCCTGATTGCACCACCCGCGCCGCCGAGCCGGTGAACTCGATCACGACCTCAACCGGCTCCCCGCTATACACTTCCCAACTCCCCTCGAAGTAGTCCCTGGGGTTCACGTCGCGCCGGGGACTGAAGCGTTCCTCGGAGAGCGTCATGCCCAGGATGCGGTCAATGCGAAACGTCCGGAACTCCTTTCGCAGGCGACAGTAGGCCACGAAATAAAACGCGCGAGCGCGAAAGACGATAAAGTACGGTTCCACCCGGCGTTCGGTCTCGCCGGACGTGATGGATTGATAGTGCAACTCTATACACCGACTATCCACGATGGCCATCTCGATAAGACGATAATATCTCTGGGCGTTCTGCTCCGACTGGGATACCGGAATCTCGATATGAGTCGTTTGGACGGCGGTTTGTCGCTGCTGCCTGACAGACTGGGAGAGACCCGCGTCGACCTTCCCCCTGATCCGTTTGAGAACGTTCGTGTAACGATCAGCCCTGGCCAGCGGGGATGACTCCAGAGCCAGTTTCAGAGACGTGTATTCCTCGAAATCGAAGTTCAGCGGGGGCAGGAAATTATCGCTGGCCAGTTTGTAGCCCCGGTCGAAGTAGATCGGAACGTTGGCTTCCGACAGGCTCAGAATGTCACGATAGATGGACCGTTCGGTAACGCCGCATTCCTGCGCAAGGCGGGCGGCATTCAGGTTTCTGCGAGACCGCAGCAGGTTGAGAATGTGCAGGAGTCGATCGTACTTCGGCATACCCATAGAGTTTGCTCCCTGAGACCAATATACGGCTTGAGTGATTCCTCGGTCAATATGGGGTTGTTCCAATAGGTTTGCCGCCGGCAGCCCCCCGGTTCGCCCGGACCGACCTCGCTCGAGGTTCGCAACCTACAGTCAACCAACGAGATACCAGTCTGCGGCCGCCGGGCACCCCCTTTGCATCAGGAACTGACCGGTAAGGAAGGAACAACGCCGCCAAGGAGTACATGATGGCACGGAAGAAGAAGCGATCCAGAACCGCCGACTCCCAGGAATTCCTCGATTCCCGTCTGTTCAGACTCGGAACCAGATTGGCTCTCGCGCTGGGCGTAGTTGTCGTCTTTCTCACCCTGGCCCAGTGCACGATCAAGAAACCCGAGTCACCGCAGTGGACCACGGTTCTGACGGTGCCGCTCATAAATCGGACTTATCCGATGGACGAGATTGTCCAGCGTATCGGCGACGACGGCGTACAGATCGAAGGTGACAGCAACGTGACCTACACGATCACGGAGGAAGTTGACACGATTCGTCTCGACGAGGCGGAGCTTTCCATCGCCGACATCGATACCACAACGTCACGGTCACTGGGGATTATCGATATCGACGCGCCATCGCTGGCCCCGGTGACGATCGGATTTGACCAGATCGCCTCGCTCCCGCTCGGCATCGTGCCGCCATCGAGCTTCACGGTCGTCAACGACATGGCGGCGATCACAAGCTTTTCAACGGCGACCATCGCCGGCGGCCGGATGTACGTCGTGGTTGACAACAACCTGGGAGTGGATCTCGACACCGTCAGGGTCGACCTGTACGACATGGCCGTTCCGAGTTCGCCGGCCCTGGTGGGCTCGGAGGCGTTTCCCTCGGGCATCGCCGACGGCGTCACCGACTCCGTCCTGTTCATTCTCGACGGTCAGACGATTTCCAACACGCTGCGCATCTCTTCGACGTGCCACACGCCCGGCGGCACCGTACTCACGACAGCGGACAAGGATATCACCACCGCCGTAAGCTTCGACGGCCAACTGGGGCTGAATTCGGCCACCGACGCCGAGGTGCCGTCGCTTTCACTCAGCGACACCACGAAAGTCCAGCTCGGAGCGGACGGTACCACCGTTGAGATCCACCATGCCGCGATTCAGAGTGGAAGCCTGCAGATCATCCTGACCAACAACACGCCCCTGGCGGCGACCGTGACATGCGAACTCCCGGACCTCGTCTCCGGCGGCCAGCCGCTGCAGGTCCAGAGGTTGGTGCAAGCCGTTGGTACGCAGGTCGCAATCCTCGATATCTCGTCGTACGAACTGGTTCCCTCGGACCTTTCGGCGCCACAGGAGGTTGACCTGATATTCTCGGCCGTGACGGCCGGTGGGCGCGTGGACATCAACCAGAACCAGGCTTTCGGTGTCTCCACCACCCTTTCGTCCGTCTCCTTCGCCTCGGTGACAGGTATTTTCTCGCCGAAGCAGGTCGACGTCGGCTCCACGCAGCAGGACATCGACGTTCCCAGCGGCTTTGACGGTTTCGAACTGGCTACGGTGGTGCTGACGGTCCGGATCGAAAACGCCGTTCAACTGCCCGGCACCCTCGACGTCCAGCTGACGGGCGATAACGGCAGAGTCCTCATTATCAACGGCCCGGTCGCGGCGGGCACCGCCGACTCGTCCGTCACGAGCTTCATTATCAATGACTCGGCGTCCTCATTCCTGAGCCCTATCCCGAGCCAGGTAACCGTAACGGGCACGGCGCAGTTCGCGGACGGCGTATCGACGGGCACCTTGCAAGTCGGTGATTTCGTTCACGCCACGCTGAGCTTTTACGCGCCACTGGAGATGGTGGTCACCGGCTCGACTATCGAAACGGACATTCAGGATGAGCAAATCGACGTTGACAACATCGACCTGGTTACCGAGCACGTCGAGCGGGCGACATTCGTCTACCAGATCACGAACTCACTTCCGCTGGGCGTTACCGCCAACGTCTACCTCAGCCGGACCTCGGACGTTTCGCCGGCCGGCTACGATCTGGACATATCCGACCTCTCGGTCGGGGCGGCACCCCACCTGGGCGGCGTGTCGATCGGCAGTTCGGAGATTGTCGACACGGTCGTGCTGACCGACGAGGACGTCCAGATTCTGAACACCGATTCCCTGTACATTCTCACGCAGCTGGTGCTCGAGGATTCGGGCGGCCAGGTAGTGAAGCTGACTCCGGACAACGCCATCACGATCATGGGACGCGTCGAGGTGGAATACCTCTTTGACGGAAGTTTCTAGGGCGGCGGTCATGAGAAAGCTCACGAAAAGCAGCAGGATAACTGTCAGAACAAAGGTGGCAGCCGTGAAACACATGATACTAGCGGTCCTTGTGACGATAACCGCGACGGCGTCGGTTGCCGCCGGCGGACAGTCCTCGGCAAGAAGCGTCGCCATGGCCGGAGCGTATTCGGCGCTGGCGGAAGGTGTCGATGCTTCCCGGCACAACCCGGCCAACCTGGGCCTGAACGACTACCGCCGCACCGGCGTGGAACTGTTCGGACTCGGGGCCAGCATCGTCAACAACGCCTTCACGCTCGGCGATTACAACAAGTACACGGGCGCCCTTCTCACCGGCAGCGACAAGAATGACATCCTCTCGTGCATTCCGGACGAGGGGCTGAAGTTGTCGGGCAAAGTCGAGGCCTCGGTTCTTTCGGCAACGTACCGCAATTTCGGCTTTGTCGTGACCGGGGTGGGGGCCGCGGACGTCAACCTGAGCAGGGACATATTTGAGCTGGTCCTGAACGGCAATGCCTTCGCCGACACCATCGACGTCATCGGCTCCTACTCGGAAGCCGTGAGCTACGTGTCGATCGGCTTTTCCTATGGAACCCCCGTGTACAGTGCCGGGACGCGCCAGTTGGCGCTCGGCGCCGGTGTCAAGTACTTGCGGGGGATCGCGATCGAAGAAGTAACCGACCTGGAAGGCCTTATCTCGACTGAGGCCACCGGCTTCGAGGGCGAGGGACGAATGACCGCCCGAACCGCGTCGGGCGGCACCGGGTACGCCTTTGACGTCGGCGCCTCGCTGAAGCTGAACGACAGCTACACGGTCGGTATCGCCGTCACGAACATCCTCAGTCACATCAGTTGGAACAAGGACGCCCAGGAGCACGGGTACCTGTTCGCCTTCGACACCATGACCATCGACAACGTGGATGAAGACTACGTGGTGTCGGACGAGTACTCCAGACCCGTCGAGAGTTTCTCCACGGCTCTTCCGGCCGTCATGACGGTCGGGGTGGCTAAGCGATCTCGTTCGGTGAACTGGGCGGTCGACTGGGAACAGGGCCTGAGCAGGGGCGCCGGTGCGTCAACCAGGCCGCGGCTGTGCCTGGGGGCCGAATGGTGGCCGATCACGGCTATACCGGTCCGGACCGGCTGCAGCGCCGGCGGCGGAAAAAGCCTGGCTTTTTCGTTCGGCTCCGGCGTCCGTCTGGCATCCTTCTATTTTGACTACGCCCTCGTCAGCGGCACCGCCTTCTCGGGGTATTCCGCCAAGGGGCTGAACCTCGCCATCTCAACCGGCATCCAATTTTAGGAGGGGACCGATCATGACGACCGCACACCGCTATAAATATGCCGGAAGGAGATACCTGTGGATCACGGTGCTTGCCGCCACAGCTGTGCTCGCCGGTACCCTGGCCGCCATGCCCCCCCACCCCAGCATCGTGGAAAAGGCGGGTGAGCGCGCAGATGCATTCCAGGCCGGCCTTTCCATCATGAAGGACGCGCGGGCCGCGGGCGTCTGTGCTCCCGATGACTTTTTCCTGAAATTCCTGAGAAATCCCGGCCGGGCCGGCCTCTCCCCGGACGCCGCGAGTTTCAGAGTGCTGGCGCTCCTGGTCGATTTCTCCGACAACGCGGCCTCCGTGGCAACAACCTTCTTCGACTCGCTCGTCTACGACTCCGTCGCCAACACCGTTCGAGATTACTTCGACGAGATCTCGTACGGTCAGATTGACCTCGTGACCGTCAATCTGCCGTCGACGGTCGGCTGGAGCCGCGCACCGCAGACGTATGCTTACTACGTGAACGGCGAGAGAGGCGTTGGCCCGACCAGCTACCCGAACAACTCGCAGGGACTGGTCGACGATCTGATCAACCTGGTTGACCCGATGGTTGATTTCAGCCCGTACGACAACGACGGCGACGGCTACGTGGATGTGCTGCTGGTGATTCACGCCGGCACGGGAGCTGAAATTTCCGACTCCAATGACGACATGCACTCGCACAAGTGGTCCTTACCCAGCCCACGCCCGAAGGACGGTGTATACGTGTACACGTACACGGTCCAGCCGGAGTTCTGGCTTTCCCCGGGAGACATGACCATCGGCGTCTACGCCCACGAGTTGTGTCACGGGTTCGGCCTGCCCGACCTGTACGATACGGATTACTCCTCGAACGGCATCGGCAACTGGGGCCTGATGTCCTTTGGAAGCTGGAACGGCCCCCTCGGACTGGGCGGCTCGCCCGCCCATCCGTCGGCCTACAGCCGCGTCAGGATGGGGCTCGCCACCACCGTGGACCTAACGTCCAACCGGGTTGGTGAAGCCATGACTGCCGTCGAGAACGGGGGCACCATATACCGGCTAAAGATTGTCGACAGTCGTCCCGGCGAGTATTTCCTGGTCGAGAACCGGCAGCGCGTGGGCTACGACACCTACCTGCCGTCGGACGGTCTGCTGATCTGGCACGTCGATTCGACCAAACCCGGGAACACCCAGGAATGGTGGCCCGGGCAACTGCCGTCCGAGCATTACCTTGTGGCACTTGAGCAGGCCGACGGCCTGTACGAACTGGAACAGTCGGACCTCTACGGCGATGCGGGCGACAACGGTGATCCCTTCCCCGGCTCGTCCAACCGTACCTCGTTCAACGCCGGGACGCTCCCGAACACGGATTCGTATACCGGGGGCAGTTCCATCACTGCCGTGAACAACATTTCCCCCTCGGGCGCCACGATGTTTGCCGACTTGATCGTCAGCTCCACAGCCGGCATAGGCGGCGAGGAGGAAGACCAGATCCCCATTTCCGTCGAGCTTGCGCAGAACTACCCGAACCCGTTCAACCCGACGACGACAATTGAGTTCTCCACCGATCCCGGGACCAGGGCGCAGTTGAACGTATACAACGTCCTGGGACAGAAGATCATGACGCTCTATGACGGGGACACGGAACCCGGGATCACGACCGTTCAGTGGGACGCAACCGACGCACAGGGTAGCGAATTTTCGTCCGGCATCTACTTCTATAAGCTGACAGTCGGAGAAACAACCAGGACCAAGAAGATGGTGCTGGTCAGGTAGCCATCACTCCTTACCCTCGGAATCAGAGTGACTCCTCGTGAGGACCCACCCCGACGGAAAAGGCCCGGTCGGAAGTCCGGGCTTTTTCCGAGAATAGAGTAACTGTGTTAGTACTTTGCGTCTAAGGGCGAGAAGCTGCTGTGGTTCTGCTGGCTGCGCTGCAGCTTCTTATACTTCATGTGACAGGACTTACAGCGCTTGGGATCCTCGGTGTACCCCCGTTCGGCAAAGTACTCTTGGGCGGCCGCAGTGAATACGAACTCTTCCTTGCACTCACTACAGATAAGAACACGCGGTTCAAATCCGCTCTGCATTGCATCCCCTCTCTACCGCCGGGAAACATCGTCCTTGATGTTTCCGCCAACGATACTCTGTAGATTATTCTGCTATAAATAGGCCCGACGGCAGAGCCTGTCAAGTAAAAAAACTGCGCGTACTTGCGGAGTCAGAAGGGGTTACACGGGCACGGCGTGCCGTCCACGAACAAGTACCGAATCATGGCCGTGAGATCCCCCACGTCCACGTCACCCAGGCAGTCGAAGTCGCCCGCCTGGGCGACCGGCACGGGATCCGGGCCGGATATGAACAGGTATCTGATGAGATACGTCAGGTCGCCCACGTCCACCAAGCCGTCGAAATTCACGTCGCCGCGCTGAAGGCTGGTGATGGCCAGGAGATCCTGCTGGTGGAACACGTTAGGGTCGTTTTTCGACACGACTTTGAAGTGCAGAGTGGAACTCTGGCCCAGCGGTGTACCCATCGGCGGATGAACGGGAATCGGCACGACTACGCTGTCTCCAGCCGACACGAACCGGTCGACGGTATCGGGCGTGATCCAGCCGGCCTCGTCCCAGGATATGATGTCGAATACGTCGTTCACGGGAGCAGTGTTGTATACCTGGTACTCAAAATCGCGGGCGGCGCCTGAATACACCGCGCCGTCGGTGGTCAGCACCACCGAGGAACAGGCAAAGTCGCCGAACAGCTCCGCCCTGTAAAGGAACGATTCCTGCAATGAGTACTCCGACACGTTCACGCCGACGAGGGTCACGGTCTGATACGAATCGAAATCATACACGTCGATTGTCCCGGCCTCGGTGGACGGATCCAGGACCATTTTCTCGACCTCGTGCTGGTCGTCGGCCAGTGACTTGATGATGTACGCCGCCCAGTCCCGACTGTTGGCACCGTCGAACTCGATGCGCAGATTACCCTCGAACGTACCGGGAAGGAACCGAATATAGCACGCGCTGTAGCCTTCCGAAGGCGTCGGCGAGGTTTGCATGTACATGGGATACGAACTGTGGGTAGCCCCGATGGCCATCAGCGGATACGTGGACGCCTCTTCGTGGTGCAGCCCGTCGTCCCGATAGCCGGTGATGTAATTCCAGGTGGCGAATTCCCCGAACGCCGAGTCCGCCGTCCAGCCATAGTTGGCCTGGAGGGAATCGGAGAGAGCCTGGAAAACATCATCGTACCGGGCACCCTCCCATGTCGAGACCATCAGTGACGTGTCAAATCGCTGCGCTACGTACAGCCCCCATATGAAGGACGCGTACGAGTGCATGGAGAATTCCATCAGTGACGATCCCGGGTAATCGAAGAATTCCGGGAGATAGTTGAGGTTGTCGTTGGTGTTGTCGAACACGATGTCTTCCATGTACGTCGCGTCCACCTCCATGAACCATCCCGACGCCCAGCCGTTGTAAGCATACTGAACGGCATGGTGGAATTCGTGCGCCACGGTCACCTTCGCGGCGCCCGCCTGGTTGCCCTCGGGGTCGGTGTTGGGAGGAAAACCGATGAAATTCCGATGCACGACGATATAGCTGACAAGGTCGTCCCACGGCTCCGGACCGTCGGCCTCGCCGACCGTGTACCCGTAGTAACCCATCTCTTTAAAGTACACGTCGTATTTGTCATCACCACCTTCGGTGTCCGCCGGAGGCAGAAGATAGCCAAGCTCCACGTGCTTCTGAAGCGTCGTATCGCAGTACGACGCGCACCGCTCGATGTAGTCCGGGACCCCGTCACCGTCATTGTCCGCCGTGGGCACGGCCTGTGCACCCTCCGTATCGTAGTGCAGTTTGAAGAAGCCGGAGGGAGAATCGAACGTAAACGCTCTGATCGGCCGGTCGAGGGCTGCCGAGACAATCGACTGCGCCGCTGGTGAAAGCTGATCCCAGTTGCGCCGGATTTCGAGAATGACCAGGGTCGCGCCGCGCAGGTCCGGCCTGCCGCCGGTGACGTCCAGGTCCCTGTATTCCGGCGGGAGTTGCGACGGATCGGTGATGGCGGTGATCTGCAATATCGCCTTCTCGTCCAGGCTGATAGTTCCCTTCTCGTAGTCGGCCGCAATAGCCGCGAGGCGATCGGCGGGCCCGCCCTCCCCGGCTTGCACCGGTGTCACTGGTGCCGCGAGGGCCGTGCTCAAAGCAATGGCGCAAAAAAGATGTCTCAGTGTCATTCCAACTCCGGTTGTGTTTTGCCGCTACCCTGTGTATCGGCCCCTCCGAACAGATCTCGAACCAATGATCTGCTCACTGATACTCTAACATACACGAGCAGTTCCGCGGTTCCGCGCTAAACGTGCAAGTACCAAAAATAAGACCGGCCTCCGGCCCATTGCTTGAGCGTTGCCCGCAATACCCGGGGGCGTGGATTTTACGAATGGCCTTCAAGCAGCCGGGCGAAACCTGCAAGTACACTTCTAATATATTGCACGCCAACAGGTTGTCAAGCAAAATTGCGGCCCAACGGCCCCGCTTGCTAAAAATACTGACCGGTCCCGAAAGCCAGTTGCCAGCGATTGTCCTGTCCATAGGCAAAATCTATCCTGATCAACTCCGTTTTCGTATATCGCTCCATGGATACCCGCAGGCCGAGACCGGCACTGCGGTGGAAGTCCCTGAACCTGAACGGCTCGCCGACGTCCCAGGTCCGCCCGAGGTCAAGAAAGACCACTCCCCCGATCAGTACCGAAAGGATCTCCACTCCAGGGTAGAATCGTCCCGCGAAGTTGAACAGCAGCAGCCGATCTCCGGTTGAGAAATAGGTATCGAAACCGCGCAGACCGCTCTTGCCGCCCAGGACCACGCCGGCGGCCGGATCATCGCGCCAGTCCGAGCGATAAAGGCCACGAAAAACGCCCGTAACAAAGGGGAAATGCGTGTTGTACGCCGCCGCCACAAAACTGGATGTCTGCCGGATATTGCGGTCACCCTTGAACCAGAACGAGCGAATGTAACCCAGCCTTACAATACTGGATCCAAATCTCCGCACAAATAGACCGTCCAGGGTGAACCCGTCGTACAAGTAGCCGCTGAAGCCAGGAGCAAACGCCCGGGCGTAGCTCAGCCTGACCGACTGTTCGACGGTGATGTCTTCAGGATAGTAAAAGCCGTTGATGCGGTTGACGACGATGAAGTCGCGATCCATCAGACCCGCCGAAAGCTGAATCCTGTGGTAAACTGAATCGTCCGGAAACACCACGTCGGAGGCGTAGGCAGGAGCCAGAAGGACCCGGTCGGACGTCGTTTGATAAACGTAATCGTAGTCCAGCCCCAGCTCCGCTTTCTGGTGATAGCCACCCCATCGATAGTACATCTGCGTCGACGCGACGTCAACCTGTCGCTGCCACTCGGCTATTCTAAGGGTGTCCCGGTACACGTCACTCCTGCCCCCGTTGTCAGCCACGCCGAACATCAGGGAAAAGTGCTGCCGGAGGTCATAGAACGGCCGCCCTATCGAGACGCTGCGAATTTCGTTCCTGGGGTCGTCGTCGTAGACGGCGCTGATTTGCAGCGGTTTGCCCCAGAACCTCGTGTTGGCAAACCGCACCCTCAGGTAGTCCTCGTCGTTTTCCTGGAAAAAGTAGTCGAACGCCAGGAACTGGTTGTAGCCGAGGAAATTCCGCTCTTCCAGACCCATTTCGTAGTCGGTCTCGTTGCCCTCCCGTTCAATCCGGAAGCTGCCCAGCAGGCTCCATTGATCACGCGTGACGACCCTCACAGCGATGTGTCCGGGCCGGGTCGGCCTGGTTTCTATCCGGGCGTCGTTGAAGGCCAGCCGCGTCCGGAGATTGCGGGCCGTCTCCTTGGCTGCCTCCAGAGAATACGGCTCTCCGACCGCAAAGAGCAGTTCCCTCCTTATCACACTGGCCCGGGTAACGTAATGCAGGCGGTTGGCGGTGCTGGACAGGAAACCGTTCAGACCGGAGCCGGAATAGTCATTGATGTTCCGGTTGTCAATGATGATGCTGTCGATGATTTTCCCCTGGGCCGCAGGATCGCCCCAGCCGGTCCAGGTGCCGCCGTCACTGGTTCCACCCGACGCCCCGGCGGGCCCGAAAAGGGCAAGCGCCAGAAGGACTGCCGCCCCGGCCGCCGCCCTCATGAGGAACAAGGGGTGTATACTTCCGGCATCTGCCAACTCGCCCGTCAAATGGCCCAGCGTCTGTATCCTCTCGGTTGGCCGGCATGGACGCGCCCGTCTCAAGGAAAAATCTGAAAACGCCGACAATATAATGACTCCGAATAAACCGTAGAAACTCGCGCCATGGCAAGAAAGAAAATCGGTGACCTGCTCGTAGAACGCGGCTATATCACGCCGCAACAGCTCAAAGAGAGTCTCCAGGCACAACAAACCACCGACAAACGCCTGGGAGAAATCCTCGTCGAAAAGCAGTACGTAACCGAGGAGCAGGTGACTGAGTGCGCCTCGGAACGCCTGTCAATTCCCCGCGTCTCGCTCAAAATGATGGTTATCGACCCGAACGTTATCCAGCGCCTGCCCGTCGAGGTGGCCCGCCGGTACACGCTCATCCCGATTTTCGCCATCGGCAACACCCTCACGCTCGCCATGGCTGACCCGCTTAACATCCTGGCCCTCGAGGAAATCCGCTACCTCACCGGCGCCGAAATCAAGCGCGCCATCGCCACCACCACCGAAATCAAAGAAGCTATCAACCAGTATTACTCGGTGGCCGATTCTCTGGGCGAAATCATGGAGACCGAAAGTGAGAACCAGAACCTGATCGGCGCCAAGGCGGCCGACCGCGACGGGTCGACCGAAGTGGAAACGCCGGTCATGAAGCTGGTCAGCCTGATAATCGCCAAGGCGGTCAGGGCGCGGGCCAGCGATATCCACGTTGAACCGGACGAAAACACGGTGCGCATCCGTTTCCGCATCAACGGCGTCATGCGCGAGGAAGCGTCACCTCCCAAGTCGGTCCAGAGGGAAATTATCTCGCGCATAAAGGTCGCTGCCAATATGGACGTGTCCGAGCAACGACTCCCCCAAGACGGACGCCTGATGACGACCGTGGACAACCTGCCCATAGACCTGCGCGTGTCCACCCTGCCGACCATCCACGGCGAAAAGATCGTGATACGAATACTGGACCGACGGAACCTGAGCCTGACGTTCGGCGATCTCGGCTTCAACACCGCCATCACCAATGCCTGGCAGAACGTCATCCACAAGCCGGAGGGTCTCATTCTCATATCGGGCCCGACCTCGAGCGGCAAAACGTCAACGCTGTATGCGACGTTGCGGGTTATCAACAGCATCGAGAAGAACATCATCACGGTCGAAGATCCGGTGGAGTATTCCCTGCCCCTTATCAATCAGATGCAGATAAATGAAAAGGCCGGCCTGACGTTCCCGTCGACTTTGCGGTCAATCCTGCGACAGAATCCGGACATTATCATGATTGGAGAGATTCGCGACGCCGAGACGGCCCAGATGGCCATCCGCTCGGCGCTGACCGGCCACCTGGTATTCTCCACCATCCACACCAACGACGCTCCGTCGGCAATTACGCGCCTAATCGACATGGGCATCGAAAACTATCTGCTGGCCTCGGCGCTCAAGGGAGTGCTGGCCCAGCGTCTGGTGCGTGTAAACTGCCCGCAGTGCCTGGTCAGCTACCAGCCGTCGGACACCCTGCTCAATCGCGCCGGGATAGGCGAGATCTCCGGCACAGTCGACTTTCGCCGGACCAACGGCTGTACGCACTGTAAGGGGACCGGATTCACGGGCCTGACGGGTATTTTCGAGTTCGTGAATATCACCGCCCAGATTACCGAGATGATTCTGGACAACGCGTCCCCCGCCCGAATCCGAGAGACCGCCCGCCTCCAGGGATACACACCCCTGTTCGAGGCGGGCCTCGAGAAGCTGCGCGACGGCACGCTGTGCCTAGAAGAACTGCTCAAGGAAACGTCGAATATCGAGGACTACTTCCACTCCCAGCGCCGGATAGCCGCGGGTGAGCCCAATGCCAGACCGGTATAAGTACAAAGCCGTTTCCGAGACCGGCGAGCACACCAGCGGAATCATCAGCGCTCCCGGAATCGAGCAGGTCGAAGAGCACCTGCGCAAGAGACGCCTCCTGCCCGTCCGGATCAAGGCCCTCGGAGAAAAGAAACCCTTCCCCCTTTTCGGCCTTCAGCGCGATGCCGATTACGAGCGGCTTATCATGTTCACCACCAGCCTGTCCACCATGCACCGGGCGGGCATCCCGATCCTTCGGGCTCTCTCGGTCATCCACGTGGGCAAACCGGGCAGCCGCCTTCAGTACATCGTCGATCGCATTCAGGAGCAAGTGCGTTCGGGACGGCTCATCTCCGAGGCGATGGCCAACTACAGTGACGTGTTCTCGCCGGTATATACGGCCAGCGTGGCAGCAGGAGAAGAATCGGGGCGGCTGGAACATACCCTCGACGAGCTTGCGGAAATGCTCGAGCGACAACTGGAGCTTAACCGGCATATCAAGACGGCCGTCAGGTACCCGCTCATCGTCGTCGGCGTGATTTTCGCAGCCTTCTTCGTGCTGATGAACTTCGTCATCCCCCGGTTTGTCAGTTTCTACTCTTCGTTTGACGCCGAGTTGCCCTGGGCGACAAAGGTTATCATAGCGATCAGCAACTTTGTTTCCGGCTACTGGCCGCTGATCCTGGCCGGCGCAGCCGTTCTGGCTGTCGGTTTCAAGAAATTCATCGATACACCCAACGGCCGCAGGCAGTACGACCGGTTACTCCTCCGACTTCCGGTCCTGGGCGACCTGACCATCAAAGGAAACGTCGCTCGCTTTTGCCTGATGTTCCGGATACTCTTCAAGTCCGGGCTGCCGCTGGTGCAATCGCTCTCCATTCTTTCAGGCACGGTCAAGAATACGATCATCGGGCAGGAGATTACGCGGCTCGAGGAGTTGTTCCGCCGCGGGAGAGACATCGAATCACTTCGCGGCGACTTTGAGTACTTTCCCGCCGAGGCACTGCAGATGCTGGCGGTCGGCCTGGAATCAGGCAACCTGGAACGGATGCTCAGGGAGCTGGCTAATCACTACTCTCGACAGGTGCTCTACACTTCGCGGCACCTGACGTCCATTATCGAGCCGGCCCTTACACTGGTAATGGCCGTCTTCGTCCTGATCCTGGCCCTGGCAATCTTCCTGCCGATGTGGAACCTGATCACGGTGTTCAGCGGCTAGGTGTGTAAAGAATGACCTCTCCTTTTCCGACAATAAGATAGAGAGAACGCATACTTCCCAGGAGGTACGAATGAATCTCAGGCGTCTGTCAAATCGGGGCGGATTTACACTGATCGAGTTGGTCATTATCATCGTAGTGCTGGGAATCCTGGCCGCGGTGGCCATCCCCCGGTATCAGAACATCACCGGGGAAGCACGGGAGGCCGCCTGCCGGGCAGCGCTGGGAAGCCTTCGCTCCGGGATCACGATCTTCTACGCCAACGAGGCCGTGAAAACCGGAACCGCAACCTGGCCGACCCTGGTCGAGGTTCAGGCGGTGGGAACAGTGATGGCACAGGCGATTCCGGGTAATCCGTATCAGCCCGACCCCGATTCCACCAATCTGATCGTAGCGGGAGTCGGCAGGCTGCCCGACGGAACAGCTCACGGCTGGACATATAACTCCGCCACCGGCGAAATCTGGCCCAATACAAATGTTGTGGGTGAGAATCAGTGGTAAGAAGATGAGCCGCACGTTCCCCGGGAACGTGCGGAAAAACCCCAAGCTCGGTCGGGGCGGTTTCACTCTGATCGAGCTTGTTATCGTTATCGTTACCCTGGGAATTCTGGCCGCAGTAGCGGTCCCGAAATTCACGGAAATGGCTCAGAGCGCCAAGATCAACGCTACCAAGGCGGAGATAGCGGCCCTGAAGAAAGCCATTACCGGAAATCCTGCGGCCGTCTCAGGCGGTGAGTACATCGACCGTGGGTTCGAAGGGGACGTCGGATTCGCCCCTTCAGCTCTGGCCGACCTGGCGGTCAAGCCCGACTCGATAGAAGCCTACGATCACCTGGCCCGCCTGGGCTGGAATGGACCGTATATGGACGGCGCCGGCGGCGAGTATCTCGCAGACGCTTGGGGAAACCCGTACGGGTACGACCCGGACAGCCGCCGGATCATTTCCACCGGGGGCGGAAGCGACAGTATCATCGTCACGTTTTAGGTGGGAAAAGCAGGGATGCTTGACCTGAAGAAATCACAACCACCGCAGCCGTCGGGCGCCGAGGCGCACGAGGCACCTCCGGCATCCTATTCATGGCGTCCTGTCCGCCCGCGAAAGTGGCACCTTTTCGGCCGCCACGTTACGTGCAGCATCGACGCGGACTCCCTTCAACTGGCCGCCGCAATGCACTATGGGTACGGCAGGAAACTGCTGGACGTCCGCAAGGTGTACGTGCTTCCCTCCATCGCCTCGCCAGAGGAAAAGACCGACTTCATCGCCGACAGCATAGACGACTACATACGAGAGTTTGGCGGCCGTCGCCCCATGCTGTCGGTGACCGTGGGCGGCCCGGACACGGCCTTCAGAACCTTCAGCATGCCCTACGTCTCGAAACGGGAGCTGGCGTCGGCCATCGCCTTTGAAGCCAAGCGGCAGGTGCCGTTTCCCGTTAACGACTGCGAGTACGACTACCGAACGGTAGAGACCGCCACCGACGGCGACATAAAGCGAGCCCGGATCGCCATCCTGGCCGCTACCCGCCGCATGCTGCACGAGAATCTCAGGCTGTTCGACCGCATCGACCGCAGCGTGTCTCACGTGTTCCACGCCCAGGAAGCAATCGGACAGTTGCTGCGCTGGCTGCCGCGATTCCGCGAGGATGCCAACTACGCCCTGGTCAGCATTGAGCGCAACCATACGGAGATCGCCTACTATCACGGATCAAACCTCGAGTTTTTCCACATCAGCGCACTCGGGTCGGCCTTTCTGGCCAACCGGTCCGATCCGACAATGTTCGAGTATTTCAGCGAGTCCCTGGCCACCGAGATACAGAACTCGCTGGATTACTACACGGGCCAGTTCTCGGCTCACTTCGCCAACCAGATATTCATCCACGGTGACCTGTCGTACTCCGATGAGTTGGTCGAGCAACTGACCGATCGTTTCGGTTTCGTGTTTCGACGATTCCCGGCCGATCAACTCAAGTTCGTCAGGGGCAGGAACCTCGGCTTCGAAGTCTCCCTGCCGGTGTGCCTGCCGGTGCTCGCGTCGGTCGTCTGTCCGGCAAGGCTGACCAACCTGCTCCCGCAGGAGCGACAGTACCAGCAGCGCCTCCGCCGGGCGAACAAGATCGCCGTAGTCTGCCTGGCCGCGCTTTTCTTCATCGTATCGGGTGTCACGCTCTTCCAGCGGTCCCAACTGGGCCGCGTGAAAGGCCACCGGGACGAGTTGACTCAGCAGGTAAAGAACTTTCGTAATTCCCCGGTGTTCGACACCTACAACTTGCTTAACGAGCGCATCGCCGTCGACCAGTCTTACCTGGACAAGATCAAGGCGGCACCAAGCTATCTCAGCCTTAGCCTCAAGGAACTCTCGCACCTGACACCGTCGTCGATCCGGCTGTACACCCTGCGCTATGACGTCACTCAGCCGGGACAGAACCTGCAGATCCAGGGTGTCGCGGTACATCCAGGCATACCCCCCGAAATCATCCTGGCGGAGTTCGTGGAGAGCCTGTCTGCTTCCCCGTACTACGACGACGTGGCTGTCATGAGTCACACCAAGCGGCAGGTCGACGGGATTTTCGAGCTCGAGTTTCAGGTCGCCGCAAGGGGAAGAGTATGAGAGCACGCGTGGCGGCATATGTCTGCGTGGGCATGGTGTTGCTGTGCCTCTGGGCAATCCTGGTCTATCGCCCGCTGGATCGTGAACACGGCCAGGTACTGCAGCAGGTGGCGGATGTCGAAGCACAGTTGACCGACATTAACCGCACGCTGGCCAGACTGCCCGAATTCCTCGCCGTGAGCAGCCAGCTTGAGGAATCCAGACTGCACCTTCAGTCGTCACTGTACGCGAAGCGGGACATCCTCAAGCTCCTCGAGAGGATAACCGATCAGGCCGAGGAGCACGGACTGACTCTCACGGAAATCATCCCGCCGGTCAATGAACTGCTCGAGCTTAACAGGATAGTCGCCCAGCCCGATGAGCCGCAGTTTCTGAATCTCGTGCTCCGACTCAACGGCAGTTACCGCGGTTTTGGACGGTTCGTCGGCGGTCTGGAAAGCGCCCCGTACTTTCGCGGTATTAACAGTTGCCAGATCGTCAGTTCACGTGATGTGAACCGGAAGGTTACGTTTTCAGTGGGTTTCAGGGCCTTGCTGGGCAACGTCGAGGCAACGACATGAACGACAAAACACGCAAGAGACTGGTGTCCCTGCTTTTCATCGCCGCGGTTATCTGGGCAGCCTTCACGTTCCCGGGCCGCAGCGATAAACCCGTCTCTTACCCGGCGCCGGCTCGTGGTGTCATTCAGGCAAGTACGGCTTCGGGCACGATCAGAGCCCCGCTGGACGTGCAGCAGCACCGGGCCAAACCCTGGGGTAATGACCCTTTCAGGGCCAGTCCGGAATTCTCGAAGGGATCACCTGTTGTTGCACGACAGCCCCGGTCACCCGGCTGGAGACTCTCCGGCACCCTGTATAGCCAGGGATTCCCTCTGGCCTACCTGAACGGGCGCACGGTCAGCGTGGGCGATACCGTCAACGGCGCCAGGGTAATCTCCATTGAACAGGGCACGGTCACGCTCGAGCACAGAGGCGACCGTTTCACCATTCGCGTCAGCAAAGGGTAGCACTATGATACGCGCAATAATTCGCATCAGCATGGCAATACTCCTGACGGCAGGTTCTCTGTCGGCCCAGGCCAATCTAACCGAGGGAAAACTGACCCTGGAGTTTCAGTCCACGCCGCTGGTGGCCGTCCTGAACATGATTGCGCAGCAGAACGGCTTGAACCTCGTTGTCTCCGGGGCCGTCGAAGGTAACGTCACCGTCAAGCTCGACAACGTCGACGTGGCCACGGCGCTCGACGCCGTGCTGGCCGCCAACGGCTACACGTACTTCCACCGCAATAACGTCATCGTCGTAAAGGCCATCGATGCCGCCGAGGCCGGCGACCTGGAATCCCGGACAATCACCCTGAAATACCTCGACCCGGTCACCGCCCGGAAAGCCGTTGAACCCCGTCTCTCGGACAAGGGACATGCGGTCATACTCGACCGGAAAGCGAAGGAAGGAACGTCGACCGACACGTACGCCGCAAACAGGATAATCATCACCGACTACCCGAGAATCATTGACGACCTGGTTGACCTCGTGGTCCGGCTTGACGTCCGCGAACGGACCATCCTGATCGAAGCACGGATCATCGAAACCAAGGTTGACGATCAGCTCCAGCTCGGCCTGAACTGGCCGTCGGCCATCGACGCCAAACTGAGCGGCGCCGACGACGGCACCGCCGGCACGGCGTACACGACCGCCACCTCCAGCAGAAACGCCGGGGTTCTTGAAGTCGACGGCGGCCGTTGGATCTGGGGTAAGCTTTCAGTGGCCGAACTGCGCATGGTGCTGGATCTGCTGCAGCAGAAGGGCAACAGCCAGCTCATCTCGGACCCCCGTATCACCACGGTCGAGAACCACGAGGCGGAGTTCAGATTCGAAACGGTGATCCCGATTCAAACCATCAACCGCTTCACCGAGGGGGCCGCCACCTCAGATATCGTCACGTTTGAGGACGTGGAGGTCGGTATCTCGCTGAAGGTGACGCCGCGCATAAACGAGGCCGGCCGGGTCACCCTGGATGTTGAACCCACGGTGGAGGATATCATCGGCTTCAACGGCCCGCCGGGAAACCAGAAACCGATCACGGCATCACGTTCGATCAGAACGCGCATCAACGTTCAGGACGGCGAAACTGTGGCTCTGGGAGGCCTGCTGAAGGAAGACGAGATCAAGACCGTGAAGAAGGTCCCCGTGCTCGGCTCTATCCCGCTGCTGGGCAGCCTGCTGTTTTCTCACCACTCTGTCGAGAAGACCACCACGGACCTGCTCATCCTGATCACGCCGCACATCCTGGATTAAGAGCGAGGCTGCAAACGCCAGCGCCGCGACCGGCTGAACAGCAACTGCAGCGTGAACACGATCATGCCCAGGTCCAGCAAAAGGGAGTTCCACGCCGGCCCGGTGGCCGATCCGGCGGCCTTGAAGCAGCCGCAGTCGATATCGATCCCCAGCGCAATTGTGTAAGCCAGAGCTATGATGAACGCCGCCGTCATCACGTTGACCCAGACTACCGCTCCCCGGTAAACGATCCCCAGAATCAAGGCCAGGCCGCAGAAAAGCTCCAGCCAGGGCAATATCAGGGCCGCCAGGTTGATGAGCTTTCCCGGGACGAGGTGGTAGTACCATATCGACTTGGCAAACAGGGCGGGCTCCACAATCTTGTAGAACGACGCGTAAATGAAGAGCACGGCGATAAGTACCCGGGAAAACATGGTCAGGTAATCGTTATCCACTATTGACCGCATGGCTTCCTCCGCTCCACGTCCAGCCCGTACTTCCCCCATTCCCGCGCTCCGCCGAAAAAGATGAAAACACGCGTGTAGTTGAAATCCTGGAGATTACGGCCGAGATATAACGAAAGGTCGCACTCCTCGCCCGAGCAAAACACGACTATCGACCGGTCGCGGCTGACACCCTCAAAGACGGAGTCGTAGTACGCGGGAAGATCCTCCGGGAGATACTCGAACGGGATGTTGATCGATCCCGGGATGGTGCCGCATTCGAATTCCTCGGCGGAGCGCGCGTCGACAAACAGGGCGTCGCCCGCGTAGAACTCAAGCTGTGCGACGTTGACGTCGATAAAGGGCGGATCGCCCTCTTCGGCGGCAGGCGGGACAAGCGGCCCCTCTCCGTCGGACAGGTCCCGGTACTTGCCGATGAAATCAATGCGCTGGGGCGACAGCAGGTTGGCCACGAGGCCCGTCACTACCGCGGCCGCCAGCAGAACGATTGTCTGTTTGATGACCATAGCTTCCAGGTTACTGATTCAAGTTTGTGTTACAGGTTATACTCGTCACGGCCGAACCGGTTTGCAGGAATTAGTCAGTGGGAATGCCCGTGAAACGTCCCCAGCCCCAGCCATCCGATCGCCACTATCCCCAGCAGCACCAGCACCAGATTTACCCATCGCCGCCTGCGGCTGTGGAACGCCTCGGGCAGCAACTCACCGGTGGCAATGTATAGAAAAGATCCCGTTACCAGTCCCGTCATAAGGACCAGTACGTCCTGCTTGCCGTTTACGAATACCTGGGCCAGCAGGAGCGCCCCGACCGGCGTCATGGATGCAAACAACAGCAGGTAGAGGGTAATCCGCCGCATCGACTGCTTGGCTAGGATAAGCAGCGAGGCTAGCGCAAAAGCCGCCGGCACCTTGTGGGCCAGGATCGAAACGAATAAGAGGCGGCCCAGATGCGGATCGGCAGCCGTCACCGCCAGCCCTAAACCGTCGATAAGAGAATGTACGGACAGGCCCACCAGGGCCGTTATACCCAGTACCTCGTGGCTGTGCTCGTACCCGCGATCGCCGCGGCTGAACAGAATGCGCTCCAGGAAAAACAAGAGCAGGTAGCCCCCAAGGACGAAAAAACCCACCGTGGCAGTCTGGTCATCGGGAAAGGACTCGGGGATCAGGTGGATGAACACAATCCCGAGAAACACACCTGCACCGAACGCCAGGAACATGTGGAGCAACTCGTCCGACCAGCGCCGCACCAGTATAACCATACCGGATGCAAACGCGGCCAGAAACAGGATCAGGCAGTACGGCAGCAGGCTATTGCTCATACGAGCGGGAAAAAGGACCAATCGCCGGTGACTGTCAACATAAATCCGGCCCGCCCGGCGAGGCAAAAAATAAAGGACCTGCCGCGATCGACAGGTCCTCGAATTTGGTCGTAGTCCAAGAATAGGACCGTGCTGACGAAGCTCCGAACTTTGCCCCTATGACAGCCTTGCGCCGGTCTTGTCGGGGATTCCAGGATTGATCAACCAATATCTTCCCTGAAGGATTCTCCCAACAACTGTTACAAACTTATTCGGCGACAGGACCTGCAAGCCGTATAGGTGCCAGCAATCCTTCTCTCCTACGACTGCAAATTCCTCGGCCTCTTTTCTTTTCGGCATGGCAAACTCCCTATTGTCATCTACTGTGTGAACACAGTTAGTTACCAATCATATACCACAGTTAGCAATGAAATAGGGGTGCCCAGTGGTTAGTTAGGCTATCACCTCCTCACCGGTCGTTTCGTGCCGACGTGACTTTTCACGAAGGTGCTTACGGACCCGGATATGTATATATTCCCTTCTATAAAATAGCCGCCTGACATACACCTACGAGCCGAGAAGCTGCCGTAACTTCCTGATAGCCCTATGCTTATAAATGTTCACCACCTGCTGGGTGATCCCCAGATCGTGGGCTATATCTCTCTCTTTTCTACCCAGCAGGTAAAACCGGATCACCTGTTTTTGCCGCCGCGAAAGCGAGTTATTGACGTGCCATTTCAGGCGATTGCGAAACCTGTCCAGGGCCGCACTCTTCGAAATCTCTCCGGTCGTCTTGTAATAGGCAGATCGTTCGTTGGCAAATGACTCAAGAAGCAGCCGATCTACCAGCACTTCTGCGAATGCCGATTCGTCCCGCTTTGCCATCATCGCACCGAACGTCAAAAGTCAAGCTTGTTCTTTGTCCTGATCCGGTTGAGGCTGTCCACACTGATCGAGAACCGCCGGGCGGTTTCCTGGCGAATCTCAGAGAGCGCTACACGACGTTCATAACGTGAGAGATCACCCGGTAAGTCGTTAAACCTCTTCCTGTAATACGTCAGCACACGACGGTGAAAATCGAGACTGTCGACCTTGGCCGCCTGCGACGCCTGCCCGGTGGGGGCCGCCTCGCTCCGGGCACCTGCCGAGAGGCCCCGGATTGTTTCCTCGCTGGCCTGCAACATCTGGCTGAGGGAGTCCGTTTCCTGTCGGCGGGCATCGTCGAGTTGCCGCAAGGAATCCTGGTACGAGGCCTTCACTCCCTTCAGTCGGCCCTCGAGTGAATCGACCGAATCGCGCAGTCTGCCCTCTTCGCGCTCGGCCGTGGCGGAGATCTCGTCCAGAGCCTCAGACCGCTCCTTGTCGTCCCGGACTGTTTTCAAATAGCTTACCGCAAAGATCAGGCAGATCAGCAGGACAGCCAGCAGTACCTTCTTCATTACCTATATCTCCCTCAATTTTTATCATGCACCGGCGGATGGGGGCAGTCAAGTTTGAACTTCCGGCGGTAGTCGATCAATGTCGGGACAACTTGGATCGATCCAGTCTGGTTTGCCAACCTTTTGCCGGACAACCGGTTGCCGCCCCTGGCCGATAGAGAGCCGTGTGAGGATAAAAAGGACTGAGGCACCCGCAAAGGTTCAACCGCCGGTCTTTAGAACAGCCTGGCGGAAATTGCAGAATCGACCGGCCGCTACATCCCGCCCACGGCTTCTTTCTCCAGAGACTTGAGCGACAGGTGCGCCCTTCTGAGAAAGTAGAAACCCATCAGCGTGATCGGGATGTACTGGGCCAGATGCAGGACGATTGAGAAAGCACGCGCATCAACGTCGGCGACCTGGTAAAGCGACATCGTCAGCACCGTCCCCAGGTGGTATACGCCGAAAAACCCGGGCGACGACGGAATCAGAATCATGATGGATACGACCACGAGCAGCACGTAGGAAGCCTCAAGAGTGAGGTCAAACCCGAACGAAAGAAAAACAAAATAGTTGGACAGCCCCATGAACAGCCAGAGGATTATGGTCTGAACGGACACGGAAAGCAGTTTCTTACCGTCCTTCATGAAGTCGAGGCCGCGGGAAAACCGCAGTACGATTCCCCTGACTTTCTCCTTGACGCTCTCGGGTGCAAAAAAGAGGTAGCGGGTGAGGACCTCGCCGGACTGGCTGGGCTTGAGGGCCAGGATGACAATGAAAATCAACCCCAGCAGGGCGGCCAGCACGGCCGCATAAGTGCCGACGCGCAACTGCTCATCGAAGTGCAGCGGCGATATGAAGAGGACTACCCCGAAGATAAGCAGCAGGGCCACCAGATCGAACACCATTCGTTCGACGAAGATGGTGGCCAGCGACGACGACTTGGACACGTCGCCGTCCTGGCGTGACAGCGAGTAGGCCCGCACGTACTCCCCCAGCCTGAGCGGCAGGATGTTGTTTGCCATGAAGCCTATGCAGGTGGCGGCCAGCAGCCTTGAGAAGCTGACCATCTTGATAGGCGCTATCATGAACCGCCAGCGGTACGCGCGCTGGTACATGGCCAGAACGACAAAGAAGATGTTCGGCACCAGCCACCAGTAATTCGGCTTCTCCAGGGCCTGCCAGAGCTCGTCTGCAGGCGTGTCACGAAAGATCTGCCACAGCGAGACCACCGAGACCGTAAACCCGATCAGCAGGAAAATCACTCGGCGCCACCGTCCGGTCATTGCTTCCCTCCAGTGATTTCCAGAAGGAGTGCCTCGAACTGCCGGGCCGCTGTATCCCAGTTAAACCTCTCGGCCCACTCCAGGGCTCCCTGTTCAAGACGCCGGCGCAGTTGATGGTCCTCCAGAATACGCAGGAGCTTTTCGGCCAGCTCGTCCGTGTCACCGAACCGGTACAGGAAGCCGGTCTTGCCATCCTGAACCGAGTCGCGGAGGCCCGGGGAATCGGCCGCGACGACGGTCGTACCGACTGAGTTGGCCTCGATGTTGGTCAGCCCCCAGCCCTCCTTGAGCGAGGGCAGGACTGACACATGGGCGCGCCGCATGCGCTCTACCTTGTCCTGAAGCGACACGTACCCCGGGAACTCGACGGCATCGCCGAGATCGAGTAATCCGGCAAGCGACTTGAGGGCAGCCAGATAGTCTCCCGCACCCACAATCATCAGCCGGGCCTCGGGCAGCCTGGCTTTCACCCGCTTAAAGGCGATGATGAGATGCTGAATCGACTTGTACTTTTTTATTCGTCCGAGATATAAAACGGTCGGCTGGTCATACTTGGTCACCGACGCATCGTGCGAGTAAACGTCACGATCGATGCCACAGTGGATTATCGATATGTCCTCACGGGGAACCCCGCGGGCGACGATGTCCTGTGCCGTCGACTCCGAAATAACGTTGAACCGCCTGCCCCGGTACACCGGCACGAGGGGTTTCTCGGCCAGGTATATGTAGGTCCCCAGGAGGAAGTTTATCTCCTGGAAGACCGTCGTCGCAAACAGGTGCGGAATGACAACCAGGGTTTTGAGGTCGAGATAGAGCGGGGTGTAAAACGGTATCTTGTTGATATCCTCGATCAGTATGTCGAACCTGTTCTGCTGCACGAGCTGCCTGAGGTGAAACGGCGCCACGAGATTGAAACTGATACGCCTGCCGCGGCGGATGATTCTGATCCCCTGGATCGTCTCCTCCGCCGCACAGCCCGGCCAGCCCGAGCAAAACAGGGTGACTTCGTGACCGTAGGAAACCAGCCGGCGCAACAACTCCTCGAGGTGGACTTCCGCCCCGCCTCCAAACGGGTTCTTCAGGTCGTTCCAGTTGAGCGCGAGGATGTTCACTGGGAGTCCCTCTGCCCGCCGCCGGACAGCGATTCCAGCTGCAAGAGCAGCCCGTCCAGGGCCGCCCTGATCTCCGTGTCGTCGGGGTTGTAGTACAGCCACCGCTCGAGGACCGAGACCATTTTCCCGGCATCCTGCTCCCGCAGAAGCAGCCGTATGATTTCATCGAGCGCCGGATGGTACGACGGCGACGTGCTCAGGAGCCTGTCAAGGATCAGCCACGCCTCTTGCGGCCTCTCAATCTGGCGATATGCCCTGGCCAGGGAGAGTCGAAGCTCGCGCAGGTCCCCGTCGGGATACCTCCCCAGCAGCGCGACAATGGAGTCGATCTCTCCCCGGGCGGCAAACACCTGGCCAAGGGCATTGACCAGCCTGCCGGAACCCGGCCTGATCTGCAGGGCCAGCCGGGCCAGCTCTTCCGCCTCCACATACATCTCACCCAGGCGAAAACTCTCAGCGGACATGATCAGGCTGTTTGCGACGTTGCTTACGGTCCGCAGGGTGGTCTCATTCTTGTAGATCGTCGGATCGGCGAAGCTCTTGTACCGGAATCGCGTCGAATCCCTGAAATAGGCCAGTGTTTCCTCTCTGTCTACGGTGAACCGGGTCTTGTCGCGATCCAGGCGAAACTTCATACCGCTCAGGGTCAGGAGTGAATCCGCCTGCTGCCCATGATAGGTGCGAGCCGAACCGACCAGCGTAATACAGAAGTTAACGGGGATATCCGGGTTATGATCTATGACCGCGTCTATCACCAGGTCCTGAACGCGGAAGGATCGCCCGTCGCGCAGGCGGTACGGAATGAGGGCATCGATCTCGCGCTCCGTCCACCCGAGTTCGAGGTGCATATAGTCGCGCAACTGCTTGATGTACCACTTGGAGTTGGCCAGGGCCAGGTTCACGACCTTGACGTCTTTGCGCACCCCGTATGCCTCCTGCAGACACCACAGGGGAAACGTATCGTTATCCGCGTTGGTGAACAGCACCGCGTTTTCATCCGCCGACGACAGCAGGTTCCAGGCGTAGTCGTAGGGAATGAAGTCGTTGGACCGGTCGCACACGTGCCAGTTGACGGCCAGGGCGTACGCCGGCGTCAGGAACACGACCAGGCCGGCCGCCAGGACCGTCCTGCGGACCGACGGCGTATACCTGGCCACCAGTTCCCGAAGGAACTGCACCACGGCGGCCCAGCCCAGACCGATCGCCAGGCCGAACAACATGTAGGCGGGGCTGAAGAAATAGTCCCGGTCACGCACCTCAAGGTAGTCGCGCAGACCGACCTGCCGGGTACCGTCAGCGAAATTCATATACAGTATCAGGCCGACCGACGTCACCAGCAGCAGGATCATGAACAGCAGGCCGGTCTCCGATCGCCGCCGCACCACCTCCCAGATACCGAAGAGGCCGATCACGAACAGCAGGAAGAACTTGCGCCCCGACAAACCGTACTGTTCCTGGAAGAACGACCAGAATCCCATGCGGCGATGCATGCCGAACTGGTTCCCCCACTCGCCCCGGCGAGTGAACATCCGCTCGAACATCGACTCCAGGCCGTACTGCTTGCGTTCGAGGAAGTTTATCGTCGACGTCAAATCCTGCGAGGGGTTGTTCTCGTTGATGTACGGGTCCTGCGCGGAACGTATGGGAACGTACAAGTGCACCGAGAATCCGAGCACGGCGGCCAGAATGACCAGCAACGCCGTCGCGGCGCCCCGCACCCTGTACCCCAGACCGAGAACGAGAATCACCAGCACGGCGATACCGATACCATAGAAAAACGGCAGCACCCCCAGGATGATCATTAACGCCGCCACCAGCGCCAGGAGGATGGGCAGGTTCACGTAACGCCAGATAACGGCCGCCGTCGCGACCAGCAAAACAAAAGAGAGAACGAGAAAGGCCCCGTAACCCTTCAGGCCGGACAGCAGCAGCAGGGTCATGAAGGCGGCGGCAAATACCAGCAGGGCTCCGGGCATCACGTCCCTGAAAACCGGCTCGCCGGGACCGCGCTGTCGCAAGTACTGTCGCGTGATATAGACCGCGTACAGCAGCGTCAGGACAAAACAAACCACACCGAAGACCGTGGCCGGTCCGGCCAGCGCCGGGCTGACAAGACCGAGCAGCGGCGCGCAGGAGAACGCGAACCCCAGGGCCATCACCAGCGCCGGGCGGGGGACGCGCTCGAACGAAAGCGTATAGAAGAGATGAAAGATGAAGACGATCACGATGGGCACGTAAAACGGCACCGACACCGGCGGCGACGAAAGCGCGAAAACGAGGTAAAGCTCCATCAGGTACAGCGCAGCGAGGATGAACCAGTACCTGACGGGCGTTCCGTCCTTCAGAACGAACACGAATGCGCAGGCCGGCAGGACGAGCAGGGTCGTCATGTGAACGCCGATACCGAGAAAGGCAAGATAGACGATGGCCAGCAGGATCCGGCCGGCGGCGGGGGTCCCGCGTTTATCGAAGTAAAGCAGCGTCAACCAGAGAATCGCCATCATCAACATCATGGCCATCCCGTATACCTCGGCCTCCGTGGCGTTGGTCCACTCGGTCCTGCCCAGGGCCAGGAAAAGGGCACCGCATGCGGACCCCGCATACAGCAGAATTCTCCCGTAACGGCTGCCGTCCCCGCGAAACCAGATGCGCAGAAGTCTCACGCCGCACAGGTAGCCGAAAAGTGCGGCGATGGAAGCAGTCAGGGACGACAAAAAGTTCACCCGGGTGGCCACGTCGGCGAAAAGCGGGATAATCGAAAAGATGCGACCAAACATAATGTACAGCGGCGTTCCCGGGGGATGCGGAATGCCGAGAATACAGCTGGTGGCGATGAACTCGCCGCAGTCCCACAGGGAAAGCGTGGGAGCTTTTGTCAGCATATAGACTGACAGGGTGGCCAGCCAGACGGCGGTTGCAATCAGGGCATTGGTGCGGTCAAACTTGTAGGTCGAAGTATGCTGCATGCCGATCAGTGCGGTGACCCCGGAACACCCCGGAGGCTGCCCTTATTGCCGGACGTACATTACCAAAAGCCGGTAATATAACCGTTTTGGCGGTGCTGTCCAGTTTGTTTTAGACAGGCGGGACAGCCGAAAAGAACGCAACGGCCCTACCCCGCGGGGCCTTGCGGGCTGCTCTTCACGAAGCTGTCGAGAATGCCGTTTATAAAAGCGGCTGATTCCCCGGTTGAGTACTCCTTGGCCAGTTCAATTGCCTCATTCAGAGTCACCTTTACCGGTACATCCGGCATCTCTCGCAGTTCCACCAGGGCCATTTGCATGATACTGCGGTCCACCAGGGCAATCCGCTCGATATCCCAGTTTTCCGCCAGCGACGAGATAACTTCATCCGCCCACTGACGGTGCTGACATACAAGCAGAAACAGAGCGCGAGCGAACTCATACGCCCTCTTGCTCAGTGAGCCGGCGGCAATGATGGCGCTCACGATCTCGTCGGGATCGCGCCCGCCCACGCTCTCGGCATAGAGGGCTTTGAGCACCAGTTCCCGGGCACGCCGGCGGGCAGTGTCGGCCATACCCTACCCTATCGAGCGATAGAGATTCACCAGCTCAATCGCAGACTCAGCGGCATCCCAGCCCTTGTTGCCCGCTTTGGTCCCGGCGCGTTCGATGGCCTGATCAAGCGTGTCGGCCGTGACCAGGCCGTACACCACCGGCACTCCCGAATCAAGAGCCAGCCGGGCAATACTCCTGGAGGCTTCAGTAGCTATATAGTCAAAATGGGGAGTGTCGCCGCGAATGACCGCGCCCAGACAGACGATTGCGTCGAACTTGCCGGTTTTGAGCATCCGGGACGCAGCGTAAGAGATTTCAAACGCGCCCGGAACATAGGCGACGGAGACGTCCTTCTCGGCCCCACCGTGGCGGCGCAGGCAGTCAAGCGCCCCGTCGCGAAGTTTGTCCGTCAACAGATTATTGAAACGACTGACCACGAGACCAACGATCAGTCCCTTGGCATCGAGGTTTCCCTCGTAAGTTGTGTACGCCATAGCAGCCTCACGATTTCTTTAGTACAAGCAAATGTCCCAGTTTATCCCGTTTTGTTTCCAGATACCGATGATTGTGCCGTGTCGGTTCGGTCTGCAACGGCACGCGTTCAGTAATCTCCAGCCCGTACCCTTTGAGGCCGATCACTTTCCGGGGATTGTTGGTCAGAAGCCGGATGGAATTAAGCCCCAGGTCGACCAGTATCTGCGCCCCGACTCCGTAATCGCGGAGGTCCGCCTTGAAACCGAGGTCCTCATTGGCCTCCACGGTGTCACGGCCGGCGTCCTGCAACTCGTAGGCAAAGAGCTTGTTGGCCAGGCCGATCCCGCGTCCTTCCTGGCGCATATACAAAATGACACCGGTGCCTTCTTTTTCGACCCGCTGCATGGCCTTGTGAAGCTGCGGGCCGCAATCACAGCGATGCGACCCGAACACGTCACCGGTCAGGCACTGGCTGTGAACGCGGACCAGAACGTCGGGCTTGCCCGCAACGTCGCCCTTGACCAGCGCCAGGTGATGGTGATCGTCGATATCGGAGCCGTACAGGTGCAGCTTGAAATCACCGTACGCGGTCGGGAAACCGACCACCGAAAGCCGGTGCACCAGCTTCTCGGTGTGGTGCCGGTAGGCAATCAGGTCGCGAACGGTTATCATTTTGAGATCGTACTTGCGGGCTATCTCATGCAGGCGAGGCACTCGCGCCATCGTGCCGTCATCGTCCATAATTTCGCACAGCACGCCGATCGGCTGAAAACCGGCCAGACGGGCCAGGTCGACGGCCGCTTCAGTATGACCGGCCCGGGAGAGCACCCCCCCGGCCACCGCCTGCAACGGAAAAACATGCCCCGGCCGGCCGAGCTCCTCGGGACGCGTATCCGTATCGACCAGCTTACGGATAGTCGCCGCCCGATCGTGCGCCGAGATGCCGGTCGTCGTGCCGTCAAGCGCGTCCACCGAGACCGCGAAACGGGTGCCGTGCTTGGCCGTGTTGCGATCCACCATCGGACGCAAACCAAGAGCTTCCATCCGCGCCTCAGTCATGGGCACGCAGACCAACCCGCGCCCGCGCGTGGCAAGGAAATTGACCGCCTCAGGGGTTATTTCCTCGGCGGCCATGATCAGGTCACCCTCGTTCTCACGGTCCTCGTCATCGACCACGATCACGAACTTACCCTTCCTCACGTCTTCTACGGCCTCGGAAATACCGTTGAATCGGATATCTTCAGTCATGCTACCATCCACTTTCGATGAGTTTATCTATTGTTAACCCTGGTTGTTTGTCACCAGCCATCAGTTTTACAACGTACTTGCCGATCATATCGAATTCAATGTTGACGCCGTGCCCGGTTCTAAGACCGCTCAGGCTGGTATGCTCAAGCGTATAGGGGATCAGATTGACGGCACTTCGCCCAGACCGGCAACTGTTAACGGTCAGGGAAACGCCGTTGATGGCAATCGAACCCTTCTCGACGACAAGCCGATCATACGCTTTGTTGAACCGGACGCCCAGCTCAAACGATTCTCCGACCGGCTTGAGATATTCGACCGTCCCCGTGTCGTCCACGTGACCGCTGACGAAATGCCCGCCGAGCCTGCTGCCCACGGTCAGGGCTCGCTCGATATTGACCGCCCGGCCGACCCGGTAGTGCCCCAGGACCGTCCTGGCAAGCGTCTCTCGGGACGCTTCGACCCTGAAAACACCGGGCTGGGTGGCCACGACCGTTAAACAGGCACCGTCACAGGCAATGGACTCACCGATCACGATACCGGCGGAATCGATCGACGAACGGAGCGTCATGATCCGGTAGTTGCCTCGCGACCCGATCTCCGCGATCGTTCCCACTGTTTCGATCAACCCGGTAAACACGTTCAGCGTCTCCTCTTTGGATATCCCGTGACGATGACATCATTCCCGCAGCGTTCAAATGAGCTGTCGGTCAGTTCAATCGCCCGGGACAGCTTCCGGATCTTCAGGTCACCCACGAGACTTCGCCCCTCCCCGATCAACATCGGCGCCGTGACCACCACCAGCTTGTCCACCAGCCCGGCTTTCACGAACGAGGTCGCCAGCCGGCTTCCACCCTCTACCAGCAGGGACCGGATGCCGAAACGTGCGGCCTTGGCCACAAAGTCATTCAGGTCAAGCAGCCGTTGTCGATCAGACTTGATAACCCAGAAAGTGATCCCGCTGTTCCGGCGACGCCGGACAAACCGCTCGATGGCCGCTTCCGTGGAGGCGACGACGGTCTTGAAGTCCTCGTTGTCGTCGAGCAGTTCGCAGGTACGCGGGAAATCGAGGGATCGGGAGAGAACAATGCGATAGGGGTTGCGGCCTTTCACCAGTCGGACCGTCAGCGCCGGGTTGTCGGTCTTCACCGTTCCCATGCCAACCACCACGCCGTCGACTTCGGAACGCAGCCGGTGTGCAAAAACGCGCGCCGGCCGACCGGAAATCCACCGGGAGTCACCCGTTGCCGTGGCGATCCGGCCATCAAGCGTTTGCGCCGCTTTCAATATGATGAACGGTCGGCGGTTCTGATGAAATCCAAAATACTGCTCGTTGAGGCGTGCCGCATCTTTCCCCAGCACGCCGTGCTCGACCGTGACACCGGCTCGTCTCAGTTCGCGCGCTCCCCGGCCCCTGACACGGGGGTCCGGGTCCCTGACCGCGTAAACCACGCGCTCGATACGATGGTCGATAAGAGCGATGGTGCACGGCCCGGTGTTGCCGGTGTGACAGCAGGGTTCCAGCGTCACGTACATGCAAGCCCCCCGGGCGCGGCGGCCGGCCTCTCTGAGAGCGACTACCTCGGCGTGATCAGCACCCGCCCGGCGGTGATAGCCTTCGCCGACAACCCGCCCGTTCTTGACGATAACGGCCCCCACCATCGGGTTGGGTGATGTCTTCCCCCGTCCTCGAACCGCCAGTTCGAGCGCCCGCCGCATGAATCCTTCGTCCGCTTTCGCGCCCATAAAAAATTACCCGCGACAATCATCGGGGTAACGGTCAGACCGGGCTCGCGCTCGGTACGGCGAGCTATGTAGCAACCGCCATCTTCTCCCATCCGGACTGTAACCGTCGGCACCTGAATTTCACAGGTTCAACCGGACCTCGATCCGGCTCGCGGGCTATGACCGCCGGTTGAGGATTTGCACCTCACCCCGAAGACTCACCGGCCAATATACTTGATTAGCCGGAAAAGGCAACCGGTTTCTTAAACGGCAGGGAGTCCCCCTTACGACCGTAAAGCGGTATCTCGTGGCGGCCCGGACCGGACCGTTGCGTGGCTCGCGGGCAGGTTACGTCGTGGACGCGCTCAGCTTCCGGCCTCCTCATGCAGGTATGCGCTGATCCTGCGAGCCGAGCGGTCGATTATCGACAGGTAGCGGTTTACCTGCTCCTGATCCGCCTGCGGCCGGGACCTGAGCATTTCCACCGAGCCCAGAATACCCGTCAGAGGAGATCTGACACGGCTTTTCAGCGCTGTCTCCATCTGTTCGCCGACCGGCTCCGGTCCCGCCGGCATAACCCCGGGCCGCAGATCCGGCGTGCGAACCGAGAGGCGAGCGGCAAGGGCGAGCAGTTCCGCAACGGAAGCGACAAACTGCATTTCTTCAGCTTCGAATCCGCTGCGTGCCGCCGCGCCGGCGGCTGCCAGGCTCAGGACGCCCACGACCCGGCCGGCGCCGGTAATCGGCATCAGGCAAACCGGGCCGAGCACGGGCGCGAATACCTGAGAAGCCTCTATTTCCGACAGGGCGGCAGGCTCCCGTCCGCTCTGAATCAGGACGACCTCACCGCGCTGGATCACTCTTTCGTGCTGGGGCATCAGTGATAGCACCATCGTACCGTTCTCCGGCACCATGCCCGTCGTAAATCCGCGCACAACCAGGGCGCGCGATTCAAGAAAGGCTGCTTCCCCGTCTAACAGTGAGATGCGCACGAAGTCGAGATCGAGTTCGTCGGCCAGCAGGCGGGCGGCATAATCGCACGCCGGTTTCACTCCGGCCGAGGCGGTCACGTGGGTGGTAAGCCCGTTCAGCCGGGCAGCCCGGCGTTGATAGGCCGCTGCGACTGCCTGCGCCTGGTAACCCAGCAGGATTCGGGCCAGGAAGGGGCGAATGGTCTCGACGGCTGCGGCCGTGGAGTCATCAAACTGGCGTAATCGTCGTGAGCCGGCGACAAACAGGGCCCGCGTGCCGGAAACTCGGTGCGGTAGGGCCACGAGCGATTTCAAGTTATGCACGCGGAGGAATTCATCAACGGTGACGTCACCTGCCTGACCAATATCCTCGATGATCCGGACCCTGTCCGAGTCAAGCAGCCGGCCCGCAAGCGTGTTCGGACCAGGTCGTTCGTCAAGATGCTCGACCAGCACGGTGCCACTGTCGCCCACGGTAACCCGTGTCGCCTTCGGCTGACGTTCATCGACGAGCAGCAGCGACAGGACGTCGGCCGTCGACAGGTCCGTGACGCCGTTGGCCAGGGCGGTCATTTGTGATTTCAGATCCGGCGCGCTGTCGAAGGCCCGCTCCAGATTCAGCCGCTGCCGATCACGACCGCGCAGCCACTGTCGGTGAAGCTTGACCTGATCCAGCTGTATCTTCCGGGCAATGATGTCGCCCGCTATTCGCAGGTTCAGTTCGTCGTCATGATCACAGTTCGTGTCTCGCGAACGCCAGAGGAGGAAGAACGCCACCGGACGATTGGCCACGGAAACCGGCAGGACCACCTGCGGATGCCCACCCAAGTCCGCCAGGCCGGTGATGATACCGGCCGATTGCGCCGGTGTGCCGTCGAGGTACTTCTGCCAGCCGGTCTTGCTGAATGACAGACGGTACATGCGTCCCCGGTCAAGCCCGAGATTCCGGCTCTTGGCAGTGAGGTGAAGCGTCCCGCCGCGGGAGAGCTTTACCGCGGCGCCGTCTTTAAAGCCGAAATGTTCCATCATGTAATCCACGGTCGTAGCGAGTACCGTGTCCAGGCGACCTTCCACGCTGACCAGTTGTTCCAGACGTTTGAGAAACTCCAGGTGATGTACTTTCGTTTCGTTGTACCTGCGGTATGCACGAATGGCCGGCAGCCAGTGAGATACTCCGCCTACCAGCATGGCGGCCCCGAAGATGGCGGCAATCCAGATGACCAGTTCATAGAAGACCGGCTCGGATAGAAACGGAACCGAGTTGAACAGGCCGGCGTTGCTGTGCACGCGGGAGACTGCTACCAGGGCCAGGATCGCCAGCCCGACGGCAATCTGGTTATAACTTCGCCTGCTTTCGACTCCGACCTGTTTCTTGAACCTCAGAACCAGCAGGAGCGCAAGCAGAAAGAACAGCGAGACAAGCCAATCGGCAATCTCTGGAGTCATGGCACCTCCCTCGCGCCGAGATACGGTGGATTCTACTGTAATCACTACAGTTATCGGCACTTACCGGACCGAGGTTAGCCGGCATCGATAGCCCTCCGCCCACTGACTGCGGACGCAGGCCTATCCATTTCCCGTCGTTCGCTCCGGAGCACGGCCTTCCGGGTTGCGTAACCCGTTGTAAATCAACGGGTTCGTCGGACTCTCCCGGTCCGGCATCCGGATTGCGGTGTTTCGCAGTACCAGAGGGATAAGTTCAACTGACTGCCGTCACGTCGGCGGAGGGAGGAAATCATGCAAGCTAGATCTATGTCTACTCTGTTGCTGGGACTGATCCTGGCAGGCTGCCTGTTATGCGTTGGCTGTTCTCAGGAATCCGATCCGCCCACCAGCCCGACCATTACCGACTTGAGCCTTGGCATCACGTCCGAGGACGACATCGATTCCGACGGCTTCACCATGGACGATTTGCTTACCTACGGGTACGAATTCGACAACGAGGAACAGGACGCGGACGACGACATCATCGGTGAAATCAGGATCGACAAGGATGAAGATCAGGATATCTACAATCCGGACGACTGGAAAAACCCGAACGAAGGAAGCTGATACAAATCGAACGGCGTAGAGGGTTACTGCCGCCGACCTGAAAAAAAGCCGGACCGGGTCCGGCTTTTTTTGCCCGTAAAGTTCAGAGATCCAGCCGGGGATTGACGACTCGACTGTAGTTCTTGAAGTGCATTTTGGCGATTTTGCGCAGTATACCGACGCCGTGGGTCGCCACGACGCGACGTCCTGCCTCGTCCACCTGCCTGGCCGCTCCCAGCGGAAGCCGGACACCGATCAGGCGGGACAGCTCCTGCATTTGCCGAATGAAAGCGGCACGGGCCAGGACCGAGGCAGCCGCCACCTGTGGGATTGCCTCGCCGCGAACCAACTGCTGCAACGGCAGCGTATGACCGCGCTCTCGCATGGCCGTCTCAATCAGCTCGGTCTTGCCGAATTTGTCGGAGATCGCAATCTCCGCCTCCGATTTTAGCAGCACCAGTTCGATAGCGCGGACGTGACCTGCGGCCAGCAGTTTGTTGAGGTTTCGTATCTGTTCGTAGCGATCGTTGTATTCTTCGGGTGAGATGACGACCACGGCGTGGGGAAAGATACGACGGAGTTCAGTATCGATCTCGAGCAGCCGCCCGTTGGCTATTTTCTTGGAATCCCTGGCCCCGATCTTAGTCAGTTCGGTCGTCTGAGCATCGTCCGCCAGCAGGGCAGCCACGACCAGCGGGCCGAAGAAGTCACCCTTGCCGGATTCGTCAACGCCTATGATCCGCCGGGATGCGCTCACCCGTCAGTTTGCTCGTTCCAGGTAACGGCCGGTGCGGGTGTCCACCTTGACCTTGTCGCCCTCTTTGACGAATGGCGGAACCTTGACCACGAGCCCGGTTTGCAGCGTAGCCGGCTTCGTGACGTTGCTGACCGTGTCCCCCCGGACGGCCGGTTCGGTTTTGACAACTTCCAGAATGACCGAGGCCGACAGGTCGACGGCGATAGCCTCGTTATCAAGAAACAGAACAGTGTATTCCTGGTTTTCCAGGAGGTACCAGCGGGCCTCGCCGAGGTTGCCGGCGAGAACCTGAAGCTGCTCAAACGTCGTCGAATCCATGAATGCGAATTCGCCGCCATCCTCGTAAAGGTACTGCATTTTGCGATTCTCGAGGTCGGGGGGCTTGAAAGTGTCGTTAGAGGAAAAGACCTTCTCGATCACCGCGCCGGTCTTGATGTGCTTTAGTTTGGTCCGAACGTTGGCCTTGCCACGGCCCATCTTGAAGTGCTGAAACTCAACCACGTAGTACGGCTGATCATCAACCACAACCGGCAAACCCCGCCGAAAATCTGAGACTGAATACATACGTCCTCCTGAAAACCAGTCTCAAATATAGCAAAACGGGGCGATTCCCCAAGCACTTTTCTACACTGACCCGGCAGGCGCCTGATCCGCCGGCACTGACTTCGCGCACGGCCGGCAGGGCAGGAACAACGTAAAGACACTTCCCTGCCCGACTCTGGAGGTGACCGTGACTCGCCCGCCGTGCAGATCGAGAATTTTCCGCGCCAGGGACAGCCCCAGCCCGGTGCCCGAAGGACGATTGGAGAAAAACGGAGTAAAGATGCTGTCCAGCTCGGTCTCTGCGATTCCCGTACCGAAATCCTTTATTTCTATCCGTACGCCGCCACCGACCTCGACCGATGAGATTGCCACCGTCCCCCGGCCCTCGGGGTAGGCCAGGACGGCGTTGTCCAGGATGTTGACCAGTGCCTGCCTCAGCAGGGCGGCGTCGCCCTGAACCGTCTGGTTGCCCTCAAACGAAATTGAGAATTCGGCCGACCGGGATTCTTCGCGCACGCGAAAAGATCCGACCGTTTCTTCGATCAGGGAACGCACGTCGACGGGCGAGGGGATGAAATACAGCGGTCGCGCGAAATTGAGAAAGCGCCCGATCAGGGTTTCCGCCTCAGTCGTCTCCTGAAGCAGGGCGTCGATGTTGTCCGTGGGCTGACCGCAGTTGACCAGCCGCCGACACACCAGCCGCCCGTAACCGGCGATTGTGCCAAGGGCGTTGCGCAACTGGTGCGCCAGCCCCCCGGCCATCTCGCCCAGCGCGACCAGCCGGTTTTTCTGTTCGAGTTCACGGCGAAGGCGGGCCAGCTCGGTCAGGTCGTTCAGCAGCACGGATACGCCCACTGTCTGTTCGTCGTAATCTTTAATGGGCGATATGGTGACCCCGACGACCAGATCGTCGGCGTCCCGGCGCTTGAGGGAAAGTTCCCGGTAGCCCTCGTAGTCGCCGCCCCTTAGCGCCCGAAACACCCGTCGGCCGAGCTCGGGATAGCTGGCAATCAGTTCCTCGCAGCGCGTGCCGATGTCGCGTTCGTCGTCAAGTTGCAGAATCCGCCGCGCGGCGTCGTTGAGCGACAGCACAAGACCCTGCTCGTCCATCGTGACAATGCCGGAATCGCTGGAGGACAGGAGGTACCGGTTGAACTGCTCGAGTGAGTCCACGCGGCTCTGGATTGAGGCGTTGAGCTTGAGAAGCTCGGCCTCCTTCTGCCTGAGGCGCTCTATAACCTGCCTGTACTCGTCGACCAGCGCCTCGGCCTCGTTACCCCCCTCTTCGACTCGGCGACCGGCCCGAGTGGCCTGTTCCTTGAGCTTGCGAAACGGGCTGAAGATGAACCGCGAAAGGATGAGATAGGTAACCAGAACAATGACCACTGACCACGGCAGGATGAAAGTGAGCACCTTTCTGGAATCGTCAAGATACGCAAGGTTGGCACGCTCGACCGTAAGCACCAGCAGACTTCGCCCGGCTTTCACCGGCATCGGATAGACGTAGAAGTACTCGTCGCCGTCGCCTCGCGTCAACTGCTGGTATTCCGCCCGCACGAGTTTCTCGGCCATCCGGGGGAGTTCCCCGGGCGGGAAGTTGTGGGCCATGGTGGCAAACCACTGCCGCCTGGCATCGCGCGTATCTTCGGCCGGCTGCGAGGGAATCACGATCAAATCGCTCAGGTCGTGCCGGACCGCAAGGTCACGCACTTCGGCGTCCGACAGCGGCTGCGGCAGCTTCTGCTGAACCGCGCGGCTGATCGCCAGGGAAGTCTGCCGAAGATGCCCGGACAGTCCCGTCTGGTCCGCCGAACGTGCCCTGTACACGACGAAATTGGAGACGAAGTTCAGCAGCAACAGCAGACTGACGATGACGAGAAAACCGAGATGTACTTCGGCTTCGAACTTGTTTCGCGGTCTGGCCATGGTTACGCCTGATCAATCGGAATTTCGGCGGCAGAATTAAGAATCGGCTCGGCCCTATGGAAGGCCCAGGAAGTGATCTACGTAGAAACCTACTATCCGGTCGCCCCACACCGCCGCCAGCATGGCGGCAACGGCCAGGAAAGGACCGAACGGTATCACGCGGTGCCGCCGCAATCCGCGCGAGAACGCCATCAAGACCAGCGCGACTGCCAGCCCTATGGCCGCCGACGCCACGAATACGAAAAGGACCTTTTGCCAGCCAAGGAAGGCGCCAAGCATCGCGGCCAGCTTGATGTCGCCGCCGCCCATGGAATCCTTCTTGAACAGCCAGTCACCGAGAAGAGCGATCAGGTACAGGGAACCGCCGCCGACGACCAGGCCCAGCAGGGACGACAGGATGCTCATCCCGCCCGGCAGCAGAGAGACCGCCACGCCCAGAACGATACCCGGCAGCGTGATGACGTCAGGAATGATTTGATGCTCCAGATCAATGAAGAATATCGCCACCAGGGCAGAGAATATGTACGCGAAGATAAAGGACTCCAGGGCAAGGCCGAATTGCCACAGCAGGTACAGGTACAAGCCTGCGGTGATCAGTTCGACGGCCGGGTACCGAGGAGAAATGCGTCCGCCGCAGAACGCGCACCGTCCCCGAAGACAGGCGTAACTCACAACGGGTATGTTGTGGTACCACTTCAGCGGGTGCCGGCAGTGGACACAGGCAGACCGGCCGGTGCGGATTCGCTCCCTGCGGGGCAGCCGGTAAATGACAACGTTCAGAAACGAGCCGACGGCCAGCCCGAGAAGACCCGCGATCAGATAGTTGAGAATTGCTTCCACCAAATGGATTATCGGCAGCAACGCGCCTAACTGAACTCGCCCAGACGCTGCATGACAAGCGCTACCGCCACCGGTCCGGCCGTTTCGGTGCGCAGTATCCTGGCCCCGAGCGCCACCTGCCGGAAACCGGCCTGCCGGGCCTGCCGCGCCTCGTCATCGGAAAAGCCCGATTCCGGCCCCACCAGGAGGGTCACGCGGCGGGTATCCGCCGCTAAGTCGACACTCTGGAAAGGAACGGCATCGCTACCGGTATGAAACAGCAGCTTGAGGCTCTCTTCGTCCTGCTCGCCGAGAAACTTCAAGAAATCGGTGGGCAGGGCGATTTCCGGCCGGTATGCCCGGCGACACTGCTTGGCCGCCGCCAGGGCAACCTTTTCCAGCCGCCTGACGCGCGTACGGGCACGTCCCGGGTCAGTCACTGTCACCTTCGACTTCTCCGCCAGGATAGGGACGAATCGCTTCACGCCCAGTTCCGTCCCTTTCTGCACTACGGAATCGAACTTGTCGCCCGTGGACATCCCGGCAGCAAGCGTCAGGCGAACGCCCGGCTCCCCGAAGTTACGATGTTCCGCGTGCACGCGCACGGTGGCTTTGCGACGGGATACCTCGACGAGTTCGCCACGGCAGGCCGTACCGAGCCCGTCGATGACGATTACGGTCGATGCCGGCACCAACCGCAGCACGGCGGCGGCGTGGCGAGCCTCGCTTTCGGGCAGGTGGATCATTCCCTCGACCCGACACTCCGGCGGCGCATAAAACACGGGCGGCTGCACTGGCTATACCTTGCGAATCGTATACGTGATCCACTTGTCGGCGACTTCGGTCGAGTAGCCGTTCTGTCCGCGCCGCCGAAGCGCCTCGACCACCTCGTCCCGGTCGGGTTCCAGCAAGCCGGAGAGCACGAGAAAGCCGCCCGGGGCGGTCAGGCTCAGCAGCCGGTCCAGCATGGAGAGAATGGTGCTTTTGATGATGTTGGCGCAGACGAACTGATACGGTTCATCGCGGTCGCACTTGTCAATGGACCCGAACAGAACGTCATGGCGAGTCACCACGCGGTTCACCGCGAGGTTCTCCCGGCAGTTCTCCACCGCCGTCAGGTCGTAGTCGACGGCCCTGATGTACGAAGCTCCCATCTTGTCGGCCAGTATGGAGAGAATGCCGGAGCCGCAACCCATGTCCAGGAATCGCATACCAGGTTGGAAATGCTCGCGGACTGCCCGCAGGCAGCTCTGCGTCGTCTCGTGCGCGCCGGTTCCAAAGGCCATTTTCGGCTCGATGACGATATCGTACGCGACCGCCGTCTCAGGTTCGCGCCAGACCGGGCGCACCAGGACGTCCGGAGCCACGAGAACGGGCTTGACGGACATCCTGTACTCTTCTTCCCAATCGGCGGCTTCAATCGTATGCTCGCGAATCGGCGGCACGGACGGCATCGCCTCACCCACGAGTTGCGAGAGGTAGGCAGTCAGCGGCTTCCGAAAAGTTCGCTTCTGCGCCTGGGGCACGTAGAAGATTATGCCAACGGACGGGCTGCCTTCTTCTTCTTCAAGGACCAGACCGGGGCAGAGGTTGTCGGTGATGAAACTGCAAACCGCGTCGGCTACCTGCGACGGGACGTCAACCTGCACCTCGATGTATCCTTGCGGCTTGAGCGCGGCCATCGTCACACTCCCAGCGTCTCGCGCAACTTCTGGAAGAACGATCGGTCGGCCGACGGCGGCTGAAACGATTCGGAACCGGCCAGTTTTTCCAGGTGCCGCTTGTCCTCGGCGGAGAGCCTGGTCGGCACCCACACCGTAATCTGGACCAGGTGGTCCCCCCGACCGGTGCCATGAAGGCGCGGAATGCCCCTGCCGCGCATCTTGATCACCTTGCCGGATTGCGTGCCCGCAGGTACTTTCAGCGTTGTCTCGCCGGCTAACGTAGGGACGGTCAACTCACCGCCGAGGGCGGCGGTCGTGAACGAAACGGGCAACTCGTACACGACGTGGTCGCCGTGGCGGGTGAATTGGGGATGTTCTTTTTCTTCGAACACGGCAATAAGATCGCCCGGCTCACCGTTGCGGGGCGCCGCGTTGCCCATGTTCTCGATGGTCATGTAGTTGCCGCTGGAGACACCGGGCGGAATCTTGATATTGACCATCGTGGAGCCCTGGTGCCGGCCGGCTCCGCTGCAGGTCCTGCACGGGTCCCCGATGATCTCACCGTCGCCGCGGCACATGTCGCACGTGCTCACCTGCTGGACGGTGCCGAGGAAGGTCCGTGAAAGCCTTCGCATCTGACCGGACCCCCGGCACTGGGGACATGTTTTTCTTGACGATCCGGCGGCCGAGCCGGTGCCGCCGCAGGTGTCGCAGCGAACCTGGCGCTTGACTTTGATCTTGCGCTCAACCCCACCGGCGATCTCCTCGAGGGTCAGGGTGATCCGCACCCGCAGGTCCTCACCGCGGTTGACGCGGCGACGAGATCCCCCGGACATACCCATGCCGAAGAACTCGTCGAAGATCGACCCGCCCCCGCCAAAGTCACGCATGAATGCCCGCAGGGCATCCCCGAGATCAAAGTGCTCGAATCCGCCGAAACCGCCGAAGCCCGCCCCCTGGGCCAGGCCGGCGTGCCCGTACTGGTCAAACAGGCGACGCTTGTCCGGGTCCTTGAGAACCTCGTAGGCCTCGGTGGCCTCCTTGAACTTATCTTCGGCGTCCTTGCTGCCCGGGTTGCGATCCGGATGGTACTGCATCGCCTTTTTCCGGTACGCCGACTTGATCTCGTCGGATCCGGCACTCCGATCAACGCCGAGGACCTCGTAGTAATCCTGTTTAGCCATCAGGTCTGGTTCTTGTCATCATCGACGACTTCGAAGTCGGCATCCACCGCGCCGTCCTTTTTCTCTCCCGTGGAACTCTCGGCCGCAGCGTCCGGACCGGCCTCGGCTCCTCCGGCCGCCGGCCCCTGGCCGGCCCCGGCCTGCGCACCGGCCGCCTGCTGAGCCTGCCTGTACATCTCTTCGGCAAGCTTGTGGGACACCTGAGTGAGCTTCTCTTTGGCGGCATTGATGGCCTCGACCGATTCACCGCTCATGGTCTTGCGAAGCTCCTCGACGGCCTCTTTAATGCTCTTCTTCTCACCCTCGGAGATCTTCTCCCCCTGCTCCTTGAGAGTCTTCTCGGTGCTGTAGATCAACTGGTCCGCCTCGTTGCGAGCCTGGATAAGGTCGGTCTTCTTCTTGTCCTCGTCGGCGAACTTCTCAGAGTCATCGACCATGCGCTTGATCTCCTCCTCCGACAGGCCCGAGGAGACCTCGATCTTTATCGACTGCTCTTTGCCCGTGGCAAGGTCCTTGGCACTGACGTGCACAATACCGTTGGCGTCGATATCGAACGTCACTTCGATCTGCGGCACGCCCCGGGGAGCCGGCGGAATACCTACCAGGTCGAACTTGCCCAGGGTGCGGTTATCCACGGCCATGCGACGTTCTCCCTGCAGCACGTGGATCGACACCGCGGGCTGGCTATCGGTCGCCGTCGAAAAGATCTGCGACTTCTTGGTGGGAATGGTCGTGTTCCGCTCGATAAGCCTGGTCATGATGCCGCCCAGCGTTTCAATGCCAAGCGAGAGCGGCGTAACGTCGAGCAGCACGATGTCGCGCATCTCTCCGGTCAGTACGCCCGCCTGTATCGCGGCGCCGATGGCGACCACTTCGTCCGGGTTGACGCCCTTATGGGGATCTCTGCCGAACAGTTGCTTGACCGTTTCAACCACTTTGGGCATACGCGTCATACCGCCGACGAGCACGACCTCGTCAATGTCGCCCATCGACAGCTTGGCGTCGGCCAGGGCTGCTCTGCACGGCTCCACCGTGCGCTGAACCAGATGATCAACCAGTTGCTCGAACTTGGCCCGCGTGAGCGTCAAATCGAGATGCTTGGGACCGGACTGGTCCGCCGTGATGAACGGCAGGTTGATGTTGGTCTGCATCGTCGAAGAAAGCTCGATCTTGGCCTTCTCGGCCGCCTCTTTGAGCCGCTGCAAGGCCATGCGATCCTTGCGCAGGTCAATCCCCTGCGACTTGAGAAACTCTTCAGCCATCCAGTCGATGACCACGTGATCGAAGTCGTCACCGCCCAGGTGCGTGTCACCGTTGGTGGAACGGACCTCGAAAACACCGTCACCGATCTCGAGGATGGAGATATCGAAGGTGCCGCCCCCAAGGTCGTAGACGGCGATCTTCTCGTTGCCCTTCTTCTGCAGACCGTATGCGAGCGAAGCCGCAGTCGGCTCGTTGATGATACGGAGCACCTCGAGACCTGCGATGCGACCGGCGTCTTTGGTGGCCTGTCGCTGCGAATCGTTGAAGTACGCCGGGACGGTGACCACCGCCTGCTTGACTTCCTCGCCGAGGTAGTTCTCGGCGGCGCTCTTGAGGTGCTGGAGAATCATCGCCGACACCTCCGGCGGCTTCAGCTTCTTGCCGGCAACCTCGATCTGGACGTTCCCCTCGGCGTCGGCGCTTACCTTGTACGGGACGATTTTCTCCTCCGAGGACACCTCCTCGTGCCGCCGTCCCATGAATCGCTTGACGGAGAAAACCGTATTCTCCGGGTTTGTAACCGCCTGGCGTTTAGCCGCAGCGCCCGTGAGACGCTCACCGTCCCTGGCAAAAGCCACCACCGACGGCGTCGTGCGCGAACCCTCCTGGTTGGGAATGACGACCGCGTCCTTCCCCTCCAGTACAGCCACGCATGAGTTGGTGGTGCCCAGGTCAATGCCGATTGCTTTCCCCATGTTTCCTTCCTCCTCTATACGTCATCACTTTCTTGTTCCGTTCGTTTGGTGTTCCGACCGCGACCTCATGGTGCACGGACGGCATCTGCGGAGACAACTCAGTCTTCCTCCACCTCGGTTCGCGTTCCGGCTCGGTCCGTCGGGGCGCCTCGGCTGACCCCGACCTTGGCATGCCGGAGCACGCGATCCCCGATCATGTACCCCCTGCTGACCTCCATCGCGACCAGCCCTTCATCATACTCGTCAGAGTCCACCTGCATGAGGGCCTCGTGGTAGCGCGGGTCGAAGGTTCTGCCCAGCGCCTCAATCGGCCGGACCTCATACTTGCCGAGCAGGTCTTTCATCTGAGCGTAAACCATCCGGGTACCCTGACGTATCGCTTCAGCGTTGGCAGCCTCCTCGGCGTGCTCGAAGGACCGTTCGAAATTATCCACTACTTCGAGCAATTCACCGATCAGGCGGTCGTTAGCCGATGCCGCCACGTCCTGGATCCGCCGCGCGGAACGCTTTCTGAAATTGTCGAGATCCGCCATGGCGCGAAGCAATTGATCCTCCAACTCTTCAACCCGGGCACGCAGCTTCTCCTCTTCAGACAACTCCACCGCCGCTTCGGCCTGCTCCGCTTCCCCGCCGTTGCCCTCACGAGGCGACTTTGCCACGGTCTCGTCTGACGAGCTGGGAGACTCCGCCGGGCCGGGAGCGGCACGCTGATCGGCCTCGCCGGAATCGGATGGTCCTTCTACCTTTATGTGTCTTTTCCTGGACATTTACTCATAGCTCCTTCGCAGGCTTCATCCCGGCAAGCAGCTCGGTGATCGATCGCGCCGTGTACTCGACAATGGACACTGCTTTTGCATACGGCATCCGGGTGGGACCGATGATGCCGATAGTGCCGGTGATATTGCCGACCCGGTAAGTCGATTTGACCAGTGAGCAGTTTATGATCTCATCCATCTTGTTCTCTTCGCCGATCGTTATGATAAGGCCTTCACGCTCGGCTTCACCGAGGAACTCCAGCAGCACCTTGCCGTCCTCGAGCACCTTCATCAGCTTCGACAATCGCCCGCGGTCTGCAAACTCCGGCTTGGACAACAGCGTGTTGGTCCCCGCATAGTGCAGATCACCGGCGCGGTCTTCCGTCCAGATCCTGTCCTTGGCGTCCATGACCAGCTTGATCAGCCGGCCTTGCCCGGACACACCGGCCATGCGCTCAGTTATGGTGCGACGGATTTCCGAGAGCGTCAGCCCGGTCAGGCGCTCGGTGAGACCCTGCTCCACCTCCCGCAACGCCGAGTCCGATACCGATGCCTCCACTTCCAGAATGAGCGAGCGAGCCAGACCGGATTTGACGATCACCACGACCATCAACCGCCCCTCGGAAACGGGAATTAACCTCAGGCTCCCGAGAACCCCCTCTTCGAATCGGGGCGCCACGGTCAGTCCAAGCTGGTCGGTAATGTCGCTGAGAACCCTGGCCGTCTGGCCCAGGATTTCGCTGATCCCCCGCCCTTCACGGAGAATGGATTGCTTGATGGTCTCCTTCTCCGTCTCGCTGAGCGTGTCCGGTTTGAGAAGGTAGTCGACGTAGACACGGTACCCCTTGTCGGTGGGGACGCGGCCGGCTGAGGTGTGCGGCTGCTCGACTAGGCCGAGGTCCTCCAGATCCTGAAGGGTATTGCGAATCGTCGCCGAGGATATACCCATCCTGAACCTGTCGGCAATAACGCGCGAGCCCACCGGATCGGCCGACTCGATATAGTGGCTGATCAGGTTAAACAGGACCAACTTTTCGCGGTCCGACAGATTCTCAAAAGCCATCACGCTCCTCTGCGCTTATCGAGCAACTGCCATTTTGGCAGTCCACCCTGACACCCATTGCTAATTAACACATTCTCTAACGATAGTCAAGTCAGAACGGTTCAGAAAAATGCCCCCTGAAGACGAAAAGCCGCCACCTGACGGTGGCGGCTTGAATGTCTATACGTGCCGGTAAGCCTTTACTTTTTCGGCTCTTTCTTGGAGCCGGAGTCCTTGCTCGGCTTCTTCTGAACCTCGGCGGCGGGCTTTTTTTGCACCTTTTGTTTCAGGTTTTCCCGGCGGTCATCGACACCGTTCTTATTACGGTCGACGAAGTTATCGTACTTCTTCTTAGTTGCAGCCGGCCGCTTCGGCACCAGGATTGTTTTCTTCGCTGTCGTTTTGGTGACAGTCTTCGAAGATGTATCGCGCTTTTGCACCTTAGCTTTAGGCGTGTCCTCTTTCTTCTTTTTCTCAACCGCCGATGCTACGCCGCTCAGAGAGAACAGAAAGGCGGCACACAACAGATATGTCAGTAAACGTTTCATGATTCACACCCGGCTTTCATGAGCTTGACTTCACCTCACCCGTTGACAGAAAACACGACACCCTTACTTCCCCTTGCCGCCCGAGCCGGACTTCTTGCCTGAGGACCCGCCGCTGGATTTGCCCGTTTTGCCCGAGGAGCTGCTTCCGCTCGAAGATGTGCTGCCAGACCCGACCGAGCCGCCGGACTTACCGCCGGATGGTTTTGACGTCGTACGACTCTTGACGCTCCCGGACGGTTTATCGGCTGACTTCTCTTCCTTAGAGCTTTTCACGCTTGGTGTTTTACCGGCGTCGCCTTTGGGCTTCGACGTAGCGGCACCTGACTTGGAGCCGACCCGCACCTTCGGGTCGCTTTGTGCCTTCCCGGAGCCCGAGCGGACCTTTCCGGAGGTCCCGCTCTTTTTCTCGTAGTAGCCCGAAGATTCGCCCGACACGCTCTTGTCAGGGGAGTAATCTTTCGCACCAATCGTGGACTTGCCGGACGTGCCGCGGTCAGTCGTCTTTTCTGAATACGAGGTCACTCGGCGCTCTCCGGCGGCTTCTGACTTGGACGACTCCACGCTCTTGGCCTTGCCCGTGTAACCTGAACCGGCTACGTCGGTTTCATAGCCGCGCTTCGTCTTGACGAGCTTGGTCGAACCACGCACGTACTTCTTGTCCAGCACGTAGTCGTTGAACGCCCCGGACTCTTTGAGCGTCTTTGTCCCGGTAACGCTGCCGGCCTGCAGCTTCGTAACGTTCTTGCCGGCCGGTTTGGCCGAGAAGTTCGGGTAGCCGTGCATCACGGGATCCCGGTATCCGACCTTCCTTACGGCGGCGTACTTGGAAGTCACCGTGGCGCTCGTCTTGACCACCGTCCGGCTGAAGACTACGGTGTTGTACCGGCTGACGTGGAAGTCGCTTTCCCAGCAGTAACCGTAGTGGTCGTAGATCGTCACGGTGTGCCAGCCGACCACCAGGCGCGGGATATACAGCGGCGCGACACCCCAGTAGTATCCATTGACGTATACCGTGGCGCCCCAGGGGTAGTCGATGTAGGCGTTACCGCAAACGGACCAGGCCGGATACCCGGGATAGTAAACCGGCCGGTAGTAGTACGGCTCCCATTCATCAACGAAAATCACGGCACGATCATAGGCAAACCGCTGGCCGTCGTAGCGAACGAAGTACTGGTCGTTCAGGTAGTCCATGTAGTCGTACCGGTCATCGCCCGTGAAAACCAGGCCCGAATTGTGGTACCAGTTCGGCACCGAAAAACGTTCGCGAGAGGCGATAATCTGCAAGTGCTCGAGGCCTTCGGGGCCGTTGACCATCAGGTCGTACCCGTCGTCTTCACCCGGCAGACTGTTCGTTATTCCGCCATAGACAAAGTTGTCCTGAGTCGGATCTGCGGGAAACAGGAGATTCACCCGACCGCGAGTATCAATGGAGTAGATGACGACGAACGCATCCCGGCTCACGCGAAAATGGATGACAATGTTGTCACCTTCGTAGTACTCACCGTCGTAGTGATTGGTCCAGACCTCGGCATCCAGGTACCGGTCTACTCGCGCCACGCGCTCATAGTCGCCGTACTCCTGCTCCGCCGGCTGGGCCGCCGCCGTCGTCACACTGACGATTGCCGCCAGCAGGGCCGCCAGCGCCGTCTTTTTGGTATTACGTAACATGGCATCACCAATCCTTTCGCGTCTCATGCTCTTTAGCGTGACGTCCGGTCGACCTGCTCGGCCGTAACGTGTTCGGGGTCAACCTCCGACTCGGGCGGCGGGGGCATCAATTCGCGATTGCCCAACTCGTTGGTCGTATCCGCAACCTGGTACGCCCATTCAAATGCCACCAGCCGGGTGTCGCGGCTCACATAGCTGACCCGCATCTTGGCATAATGGTAGTCAGCCGTCCAGATGACGTACGTGTGGCCGGGGATTACTTCGTAGTACTGCAAGTCCGACCAGCCTTCCACCGGCGCCCAGTCTACATCGTCAAAGTCATCGGTATATCCCTTGTCCTGAATGTCCGTAGCCGGGTTAGCCGTGTTCAGGTAGAGCACCACCAACGTGCTATCCCCGTCCGCTATCTCTATGTGATCGATGAAGACATCGGCCGTAGTGGCATCCCAGGGCACGACGGCAGATTGACTCAGGTCAAAGCCGGCTTGAACGGGGCTGGCAAACCGCGAGTACAACTCCACCTGGCCCTGCGGCCGGGGAGTATCAAAGACGGCCTCATATGACGGACGGGAAACCTGGCCCGCTTCATCGACGGCCCAGACCGAGTAAAAGTACGTCGTCCCGTTGTCCACGTCGGTATCCACGAACCAGTACAGGTTCGTCTCGGTATCGCGCGGATCGGCAGGGACGCGGCCGACTTCCTCGTATTCCCCAAGCAGGGCGTCGTTCCACCCGACCACGTATTCTACAATGTCATCCTCCCACAGACCGAGCCACCCGATCGTGACCTGCCCGTCACCGGTGACCGAGAACACGCCCTGAGGCGACTGCGGCGGCGGGTCGGACACGTAGACAATTTCATCGTCGTTATCACAACCGCCTGTCACAAGGGCGATAAGCGGGATCAGGACCAAGACTATTATCTTTTTCATGTTTCACTCCAGTGTCTGCTTTAAAGTCTCCAGTCAGGAGAGTATCAAGAATCGTGCCAATTTCCGTAACGCGTTATTGTAAAGCAGGATAGCGCTGGCGGGGTGTATTTCGGGGAGGTTTTCGTGCACATTTTCTGTGCAGATGCAAAGAAGGCGGCACAGGAACAGGGCGACCCGGACTCAATCCTTTGCCAGCCCGTATTCCTTTATCTTCACCCGCAGGGTATTGCGGTGTATGCCGAGCTTCTCGGCCGAGAGGCCGATGTTCCAGCCGAGACTGTCAAGGCAGGCTTTGATATGCTCTTTTTCGACCTCGGAGAGGGTCCGCACGACGGCTTCGGCAACCATAGCCCCGCCCGCCGTCAGCCCGGGGAGATCTTGTTTCGTGAGATACTCGTTCCGGGTCAGGACGATGGCGCGCTCGATGACGTTTTCCAGTTCCCGAACGTTGCCGGGCCAGTGATACGCCGCCAGTGCCGAGGCCGCTTCGCTGTCCAGTCCCTTGACCTCTTTGCCGATCTTGCGCGCGTACTTCTTGATGAACCGCTCGGCCAACAGCAGGATATCACCTGATCTTTCCGAGAGCGGAGGCAGGTGCACGCGGATGACATTCAAGCGGTAGTACAGATCCTCCCTGAACTTCCCGCGCTCGATCAACTGCTCCAACTCCCGGTTGGTGGCGGCCAGTATCCTGATGTCAATGGGGATATCCCGAACCGAGCCCAGACGCTGAATGGACCGTTCTTCGAGGACCCGCAGCAGTTTAGCCTGCATCGCCGGCGGCATTTCGCCGATCTCGTCAAGGAACAGCGTCCCGCCGTCGGCAAGTTCGAACCGTCCCTGCTTGGCCCGATCGGCGCCGGTGAAGGCGCCGCGCTCATAACCGAACAACTCGGCCTCAAGCAGCGTCTCCGGGAAAGCCGCGCAGTTTATCGCCACCAGGCGATTCTGCGAACGAGGCGAGAGCGAATGGATGGCTCGCACCACCAGCTCCTTGCCCGTTCCTGACGGTCCGGTGATCAGTATCGTGGCATCCCTGGGGCCGACCAGCGAGATGAGTTCCTTGACCCGGGTGATGGCGGGCGATTCGCCGATGATCTCGGCGCTGGGGAAAATCTCGGCCAGGCGCTCGGCCATTGCCTGGTTGTCGACAACGAGGCGGTTCTGGGCGGCGGCTTTCTCCAGTTTTAACAGCAATTCGTCCAGGTCTTCGACCGGCTTGGTCAAATAATCAAAGGCCCCCGCCTTCATGGCACGAACCGCTGATTCCACGGACCCGAAGGCGGTCAGGACTATCACCTGGATAAACGGGTTGATCTCTTTCAGGCGAATCAACAGTTCCACACCGTCGATTCCAGGCATCTTCATGTCCACGAGAGCCAGCGGAGCAAACACCGTGTGGTAGATTTCAAGCGCTCTCTCTCCGCTCTCAGCTTCAGTGACCCGGAAACCTTCATTTCCCAGATAACCGGATAACAGTTCCCGTTGCTTAGGTTCGTCATCAACAATCAGCAGTTTCGGGCGTTTCATGCTGCAAAAGCTACGGTGTCTTCACCCGGCTCGCAACGACAAAAAAGGCCCGCTTGCAGAAGCGGGCCCGGGGGTTCCATGATTGCCTGGTATCACTCGCCGGAGCCGAAGAACACTTTCACACCGGCATGCACGTCGATCATGACATTGCTCTCGCCGAATCTGTACGTCCGATCCTGGAAAGTCCCTTCGGCATCCTCGCTCAAGCCGTAATGAAGGTTTGCCTCCAAAAGCAGTCCGCTGTAGTCAGAGGTATAGTAGAACAGGCCGACCCCGGCGCCAAATGCCAGCGCCGGATCATAGGACAGTTCCCGGAACTTGAATTGCTGAAGGGCCTCATCCCAGACCCAGGTTGTAAACTTTGGATTATCCAGTCCGACGTGCACTTTCACGTAGGGAACCAGGTCCGATTCGCCGTAGAAATAGCGCTTGAGATACAGGCTGGGATTGTAGAAGCGGTGCTCCAGATTGCCTGTTCCGGCCTGAGTGTCCAGGCTGTGCTGAGAATAGGTAAAGTTAACCCCAAGCACCAGATTGCCGGTGACGAAATATCCGATTCCCCCGCCGAAACCGATGCCCGGTTTGGCTCCGATCTCCGGGCCGCCCGGGCTCATCCACTCTGCAACACCGGCCGTCGGGATGGCGGCCCCGAAAAAGCCGACGACTTCAAGGACGTCCCGTTCTTCCTCTTCTTCCACCTGACCCAGAACGGAAGTGTTCACTGCAAGCATAAAGACCAACGGCAAAACCAGTACAAGCTTCTTCATCTCCGCTTCCTCGCGATATTGTACAGATGACCTTTCTCCCAACCGGTACTAGACAGATGCAGGGCCAATCGGCCGACCAGCCAAAACAGGCTGCAAAGATAATCAATCCGCAGACGCGTTGTCAACAGGTTATGTTCATTAGAATCGACTTAGCCGGGGTCGACTGCCGGCCGGCGCGGCCGGATAGCGTGACCACGCCTCCAAAAAACTGTTGAATTTTAGCCTTCTTCTCGTATAATTCGCTATTCCATGACGAAAGTCCGGTTGAAAAAAGGATGAAAGTACTAATAGTCGGTTCAGGAGGGCGCGAGCACGCTCTCGCGTGGAAGCTCAAGCAATCCAAGAAGGTCAGGGCCATTTTCTGTGCGCCGGGCAACGGCGGCATGTCCCTGGCCGGGAGATGCCTGAATATCCCCGCCGATAACGTTCGCGATCTGGCCGACTTCGCACAGCGCAAGAAAATCGAGCTGACAGTGGTCGGCCCGGAGCAGCCGCTGGCGATGGGTATAGTCGACGAGTTCCACCGCCGCAAGCTGAAGATCTTCGGACCCGAAAAACGAGCCGCACAGATCGAGGCCAGCAAGGTGTTCGCCAAGCAGTTCATGCAGAAATACCACATCCCCACGGCTCCGTTCAAGGTCTTCGAGACGTCGACCGAGGCGGTTGGATTCTGCAAATCGCTTGAGTACCCGGCGGTGATAAAAGCTGACGGCCTTACTGCCGGAAAGGGAGTGTTCGTGGTCGGCAGTTTCGAGGAAGCTGCCCGGACGGTCGAGGCCATAATGGTAGACCAGCGGTTCGGCAAGGCGGGGGCCCGGGTGGTGGTGGAATCGTTCCTGAACGGCCAGGAGGTGTCCGTGATGGCAATTACGGACGGTAAGACAATTCTCCCGCTTCTGCCCAGCCAGGATCACAAGCAGGCATACGAAGGTGACAAAGGCCCGAATACGGGCGGGATGGGTGCGTACTGCCCCACGAGCTTCCTTGACAGTGCGCTGATGCAGGATGTGTACGACCACATTCTGTCCCCCACCATCACCGGACTGCGCAATGAGAATATCACGTATCAAGGGGTCCTCTATGCCGGACTGATGATAACGGCCTCGGGGCCGAGAGTGCTCGAGTTCAACTGCCGGTTCGGCGACCCCGAGACCCAGGCGGTGCTGCCCCTGCTCAAGACGGATCTCGCCGAGGTGCTGGCCAAGGCAGTTGACAGGAAACTGGGCAGCCTCGACCGGCTGGAGTGGCGCAGCGGCGCGGCCGCCTGCGTAGTCATGGCCTCCAAGGGGTATCCCGGCAAATACAAGACGGGTTTACGAATATCCGGTCTCCAGAACTACTGGAACAACTCGAGCTTTGCTTTCCATTCCGGGACAACGAAAGAGGGGAACAAGTGGCTGACGGCGGGCGGCCGGGTGCTCAGCGTTATCGGTCTGGACAAGGATCTCAAAGGCGCCCTTGGCCGCGCCTACGAGCAGATCAAGAGGATTAGGTTCGAGGGAGCCTTCTTCCGTCGTGACATAGGCTTTCGGGCCTTCAAAAAAGGAAACAGGCAGAACTGAAACATATGCCCAGAGTACTCATACTGGTCGGGTCGAAATCGGACCTGGAATACGCCGAACAATGCCGGTCGCTGCTGAAGGAATTCCGTATCGACGGTGATATAGAAGTCTGCTCGGCGCATCGACAGCCTCAGAAAACCGCCGAACTGGCCGGTAAGGCCGAGGAGACCGGGTACGAAGTGATCGTTGCCATGGCCGGTCTCTCGGCGGCGCTGCCGGGAGTGGCTGCGGCCCATTCGATACTTCCGGTAATCGGCGTACCCCTTCCTGCGGCGCTCGACGGACTCGATGCGCTGTTGTCGGTCGTGCAAATGCCGCCGGGGATACCGGTGGCGGCGGTGGCAATCGGCGCGCCGGGAGCGAAGAATGCAGCGATTCTGGCCGCCAGAATTCTGGCCCTGAAGTACCCCGACGTTCGGGCGGCCGTGGCGCAACACCGCCAGGCGCTGTGAACGGCTGGATCAAATCAGGTTAAAAAATTGTATTAAGTGTAGGCGACAGTATTGTCAAACTGAAAGGAGCCTTGATGGCATTTGCAGATCGAACCAGAATGTCCGAGCGACTCATTCTCGTGATCGTCCTCCTGGCTTTCCTTGGCCTCGCCCCGCAGGCTATCGCGGACGCCGAGAAAGCCAAAGAGCATTACAACGCGGGCGTAAGCGCCATGCAGGAGGGCGATGACGCCGCCGCCGTCACCGCGTTTGAGGCGGCCATTGCCGAGGACGGGGATTACTCGGACGCATACCTGAATCTGGGCGTTATCTACTACCGGCAGAAGGATTATGACAAGGCGCTGGAGATGTTCCGGACCGCGACGGAAAAGAACAACCAGAACGTCGATGGCTTCGCCAATCTGGGCAGGGTTTTGATGGTGCTGAGACAATACGCCGAGGCAGAAACGGCTTTCAAGACCGCCATATCCATCGATGAGAACAACGCCGAGGTCATAAAGGAGCTCGGCAAGTCATACTACGGACGAAAGAACTATACCGAGGCTATTGCCACCCTGGAGCGGTGCCACACGCTGGGCGCAGGCGACCAGCTCACGTACCTCTACCTGGGGAAAAGCTACCAGAAGGAGAACAAGATTAATGAGGCCATAGCGGCCCTGGAAAAGTCTGTGGCTCTGGAGAACTCGAACTACAACGCGCATTCGGCGCTCGGTCAGATATACCTCAGCCAGGAGAAGTACCTGAAAGCCGCGGGAGAGTTTGAAGCTGCCTTAAAGGCGAAACCAAAGACCGGGTACCGTGCCGCGTACAACTTCGCCGTGGCGATGGAATCATACAACCCTGACGACGTCGACACCAACATAGCCAACTGGGAGCGCTTCATCGCGCTGGCCAAGAAGAACCCCAAGGCCAAGGGCGAAGTAGGGACCGCCGAAGGACACGTCAAGGAGCTCAAGGAGAAAAAGAAAGCCGAAGCGCTGCAATAGACTTGATCCGAGGACGGAGAAAAACGGACCCCGGCTCGGCGGCCGGGGTCCGTTTTTGTAGTCTCAACAGCACATGGGACCGCGTGCAGGCGGTCCCATGTGGAGCAAGTGCGGTTGGCCACGTCGTTCAGGGCTTCACAAACTCGACCCGCGTGAATTCCTCCCAGTCGATGATCGCTTCCTCACCGTCGTCCATGACCACGATTATGCCCTTGTTGTCCTCGTCCACGTCGTTCGACCCCCGCAACTGGAAACTGCGGCCGTCCCACACGGTCACGATGGCCGCCCGGTAGGATTTCTTCTCGATCTGCTTGATCAGACCGAACTCGACGTCGAACTCGAGGTCGCGGTATTCACCGTCAAGAATCTCCCACGTATACTCCTCGTCGTCATCCCAGCAGATCGTCCCGGTGTACTGGTTGCCGTCCTCCGTAAAGACCGTTCCCTGCAGCGGACGTCCGCCGTCGAAATCATCGTATCGCACCATGGATGGGGGGTCACTGAAGACGACCCGTTCAAACTCATCCCAGCCGACCGTTACCTGACCGAGACCCGGATCCGAGACCCCAATACCCCGGTTGCTGCTGTTGACGTCATTGGTGCCTCGGAGCACGTACTCGTCTCCCGTCCTGGTCACGACGGTCGCACCCTTGGAACTGTACCGTTCTATCGAGGCGATCTTGTCGAACCGTATCTTACGTTTGCGGCTGTTCTCAACACCGTCGAGAACATCGCCGGTGAATATCTCGTCAACGTCCCAGCAAATGAAGCCGCTGTAATCCTCGCCGCGGCGCGTGGTAACCGTCCCGTAGAGGCGATCTCCGAAGCTGGACGGCTCGGAGGTTCCGGCCGCCATGAAATCGATGCGTTCGATATCATCCCACGCAAGCTCCAGTTCACCTTCGCTCTCATCCTCGATCACGATCTCCCGAATGCTCGTCCCGATGTCCGTGGAGCCATCGAACAGTTCAGCTTCGCGACCGGATTTCAAATCCAGCCGCACCATGTCATCGTCAAGGATCTTCATGGTCTTGATGTGTCCGAATCGAATTCCGGACTGGGCCACACCCGTCATCACGTGCACGAGCCCGTCGTCGTCGATGATCTTGATCCCGAAAAGTTCAATCGACCTCCTGCGATCGCTGTACCTCTTTCGCTTGGATAGCGAGCGATCCCGATCACGGTCGTCCCGCAGATCCTTCGATCCGTTGAGCAGATCGACCCACGAACCTTCGTTCTTGTCCCAGCGTATGAGCCCTTTGAGAACGTCGCCGTCGACGGTGGTAATCTCCCCGTAAATACGTCCGCTGTTGTCAGCCGCAAGAGCCATCGCGGACAACAGTATGGCGGCTGCGGCGGTCATAAGGAATGCAGTTACTCTCATAAAGCCTCCAGACAGATACACTATCCCTGCTGTCTTACATATACGAGTGCCGGGACGGGAAGTTGTTCCGAATCTGCAATTGTCGTCTGAAATCGTGCCGACCGCACCTGGACTGCGGCGCGGTTATTTGACCAGCACCATTTTCCTGACCAGGGAAATCGGCCCGGACCGCAGGCGGTAGAAGTATATCCCCGACGGCGCTACCTGTCCGTTTTCGTACATACCGTCCCACTGGACAACATGTCCGCCGACGCTATACAACCCGCCGGCCAGCACCCGGACCTTCTGGCCGAGTATGTTGTACACTTCGAGCCTGACCTCGGCAGTGGCGGGCAGTTCGAATTCAATCCCGGTCGAGAGATTGAAGGGGTTGGGAAAGTTCTGGGACAGGGCGGTCGCGCGCGGCAGTTCATCCCGGAGCTCCGGCGGCAATTCGGTAGGTGTGTCAACAGTCACCTGCCCGGGAATCACGACGGGCGTTACGCTGCCATCTCGGTCGGTCACGACGCACACCGAGAGCGAGTCGAATCGCGCTGTGTCCACCGGGAAGACACCTGGTCGGTCGCGCGCCGTTACTCGCAGGCGGGCGAGCTGATACTCGCCGGTCTCGACGAAATCATCGACAGACACGGCCGTGATCGAAAGCAGCACCAGGCCGAGGCTGCTGTCTATCTGGTGGGCGACCGAAGCCTGGCTGACGATGACGGGGTCGAATTCTACGGACTGGATGGAAACAAACACCGGATCAAGCATGATTGGCACCTGTATTTCACGTGCCCGGTTCAGCAGGTGCAGTTCCACTGGAATTGCAGCCGAACCGCCGGTCTCCATTTGCGCCGAACCCAGCCTGAGCGTGTCCGTCTCGCTTAGCTCCAGCACTTCCAGAACGAAGGGAACGGTCAGCGAAACTATGATGGAGGAAGTATCCGTGATCTCTATGGACGTCTCATGGCTCCCGGGTGTGAGGCCAAGGGTATCGACGGCGAGATGGATAGTGTCTCCTGACCCGCCAGCCAACCGATCGGCTTGAAGCCACGAATCAGCCACCGTGGCGTTCCAGTTAAGCGTGCCGGAGCCCTTGTTTTCCACCACGAGCGTTTCAGCTACAGCGCCCGGATACGCGGTCTGAACGTAGAAGCTCTCCGGAGAAACGGCCAGGTAGGGCCGTTCAGCTGTAACCTCGAGCGTAACCCACACGGTATCGGGAGAGCCAAGGGCTCCTTCCGCCCTGAACACCACCGGTTCCGCGTAAAGCCCTTCTGCCAGACTGGCTGCCGTGGCGATCAGCTCGACGGTGCTTGGCGGCGCCCCGGAAGCGTCCGAGAGCGACAGCCAGGGGGCTGATTCGGCAGCCGTCCACGTGAACGATCCCGCTCCCGAATTCGAAACCTCAACATAGCCGACAACGCTGTCGGTCAGGCCGGTCATAGCCCTGAGGCGGACGGTGTCCGTGGAAAGCGCCAACTCGGCCACGGTAACGTCAAGGCGAACGGACACAACCGAGGTTGAATCCTGGTTGTGAAGGTCCACGAGCGTGAGTGTGCCGAAATGGGTGCCGTAGTCAAAAGAGCTGCCGGAAACGGATACCGTGACACCGGCCGGGGTCAGGCCGGAGTCCGGCGTGACCAGACACCACTGAACCGAACTGTGCACGACGAAATGCAGGGCATTATACCCGGTATGCTCGATTCTCAGTTCCTGGACCTCGGGCAGCGGTCCGCCCAGCTCCATCTCGAACTTGAGCGCCGAAGGTACCGGCACCAGCGTCGGGTCATTGTACCGGGTGATCGAGGCAAAGACGTCCCAGTTACCCTGCCGGCGGTCAGCCCACGTGACATAACGATACCGGCCGTCCAGGGCCACATCCGGCTGCAACTGGGCACTGTCTCCGAAAGAGTTGGCCTGAAAATTGGTCTCACGGATTACTCCCTCGACGTCAATCATCTGTCCCGTGATGTCCCAGGAACTGCCGGTCGAGTCGGACCAGATGATGGCGACATTACCCATGCGATCGGCAGCAATGGTCGGTTCCCGCTGTGCCCTCCTGGTGCCGTCCCTGTTGACTCGCTCCTCGGCGGCACGAGGCACCATAGACGTGTCATACTTTCGAGCGTAAAGGTCGGGGTTGGACGGATACGTCCCGTTGCGCCAGTCGACCCACACCACCGTAAAGTGACCGGCCCCGTCGGCCGCTACGTCCGGGAAAGCCTGCCGTACCTCGGCCCCGTCAGAGTTCACCCTGACATTCGGGCCCAGCGCGCTTCCCAGCGAATCAAAGTGCTGTACGAAGATGTCATCGTTTCCCCAGCGATTGTCATACCACGTGACAACAAACCACCCTTCCGGAGCCACCGAGATTCGGGGGGCGTGCTGCTGGGCGAAGTTGACGTCGTCATTGATTTTGAACTTGGATCCGATCAGCCCGCCGTCTGAAGAGAATCGCTGACCGTAGATATCCCAGTTGTGGTCGCGGTAGTCAGCCCACACCACTACACCACTGCCCCAGTGGGCGAGAGCAATGTCGGGAGACTCCTTCAGAGAATCAGGCCATCCTGCTGTCAAGCACAGATTCTCGCCAATCACGGAGACGGCGGTGTCGAATCGCTGAAAGTAGATGTCCGGGCCAAAGGGATACTCTCCCTGACGAAAGTCCTTCCAGACAAGTGAGAACAATCCGGACAGATCGACCGCAATGGACGGTTCAGACTGGTGTGCCCCGGTGCTGTCGTCGTTGATCCTGAAATTGCCGCCGAGGGGATTACCGAAGGCGTCATAGCGCTGCAAGTATATGTCGCTGTTGCCTTCCCGCCTGTCTGCCCATGCGACGACAAAGGTGCCGTCGCCGGCCACCGCTATGCGCGGGCTGCTTTGCTGGGCCGAGCCGCCGTCGTCGTTGACCAGAAAATCAGTCACATCGCTTCGCACCGGCATGCTGACAGCGACGGCAAGGAGCACCCCCGGCAGGAGCATATGTAAAACCGCAGTTTTCACCGCAGTCATACTATGCAACAAAAGTGCCCACCGCACCCGGTGGGCATCAGAGCCTGTTTCAGATTAGCAACCCGTTGTGGCTGCAAACGATTCCGCACCGCTCACACGGCGACGGCGCTACGGAGAACAGAAGCAGGCCCGGAAGAACGGAAATATCTTCCCGGCCTGCTGTCACATATTTTCCCTGGTGGAAGGCTCAGACTTTTTTCTTCTTATGGCGGTCAGCGCGCCTGCGCTTCTTCCGCTTGTGAGTCTTGATCTTTGCGCGCTTGCGCTTCTTTCCGCTCGGCATCAATCCTCCGACAGGTTGTCGTCCGATCAGACCGACAACTTTGTTATCATGCTCTTAAATTCATTCGACGGTTTGAAGACGGGCACTTTTCGATCCGGCACCGGCACTACCTCTCCGGTACGCGGATTACGAGCCATCCTTGCCTTGCGCAACTTGACTTTGAATGTGCCGAAGCCGCGGATCTCAATGTTGTGCCCACTCTCAACCGATTTCTTCACAGTATCCAGGAACGAATCGACAACAACCGCAACGTCGGTTCGCGTCAGCCCGGTCTTCTCGGCGACTTTCTCGACAAGATCAGCCTTTGTCACTCCGTCCTCCCTCGAGACTTAGCTCCTGTATGTACATTTGCAGTTGCCTCTCTAAAACGGGCTCCGCCCCGTCCGCAACAGATCGGGTGTAGAGCGATAAGCCTTTGGAACAGCAGAAGATAATACATCCCAACCGGAAAGAAAAGGAAATTACGTGCGATGTCTACTGTTTTTTGCCCCAAGAACCAAAAAAAACGCCACAACTCACTGGTATAAATAGAGTAACCGGGGGCCACTCACCGCCTTGTCCACGGTCTGGCCAAACTCGCCCAAAAGACCGGGAAGGAGATCAAAGATACCTATTTTATCCCGTTTGTACGGCCTGACCACTTTGGGTTTCCCCTCCAGACCGGCCAGATCCGCCGCAATCTCTACCGCCTCGTGCAGACCGCCCAGGGTGTCGACCAGGCCCAGGTTGTACGCCTGAAGCCCGGTAAACACGGAACCGTCCGCCAACCGATACACCTCGTCCTTTTCCTTGCCGCGTCCTTCCGCCACCACCTCGACAAACTGCTCATAACTGTCCATGATCACCGAATGCAGCATGAGCCGTTCTTTCTCCGTCATTTCCCGGCTATAGGTTCCCACGTCCTTCAACTCACCGGATTTGACCGTTTCGGTGCCGATACCAACCTTGCTCATCAAGGTCTCAAAGGTGTGGAACTGCAGGATTACGCCGATAGAGCCGGTCAGGCTGCCCGGGTTAGCCACCACCCGGTCGGCGGCGCAGGCGATGTAGAAAGCTCCCGATGCGGCGACGGCCGCCATAGCCACCACGACGGGCTTCTCCGCCTTCAGGCGTGTGACGGCATCGTACATCTCCTGGGAGATCGCGACCTCACCTCCACCCGAGTTGATGTGGAGCACAACCGCCTTGATGGACTGGTTATCGGCCCATTTGTCGAGCTGTTTGACGATCGGTCGGCCGCTGTCTTCTCTGATGACGCCCATGATTTCCACGACCCCGACTGTCCCGCCGAGCCCGGCGAAGTCGATGCCTTCACCGGGCACCAGCACGCCAATCAGAATCACCGCGAAAAAGACCACGGCGACTACCAGGGCAATGGCAATCAGCACCGCAGCTATCACATCCCGTTTTTTTGCCATAACGATTACCCGCTACTTCACGTAGATCTTCAACTTGTCCCCGATCTGGATAGCATCCGGGTCCACGAGGTTGTTGACGGCCAGAATTCGCGCAATCGTGGTGCGGTATCTGAGTGCTATGCGGCTGAGCGTCTCTCCTCGTTTCACCTGATGGATAACATAGTCAGCCTCGCCGCCGGCTTCAACCGTGAGTTCCTGGCCGGGGTATATCCTGCTGGACCGGCCCAGGCTGTTCAGTCGGCGAATCCGGCCGGTGGTGGTTCCGAAGGCGCGGGCGATATCCCACAACGTATCCCCTGCCTTGACTTTATAGGACCGTTTCCCGGTAGCGGTCGCTTTCGATGAGCCCGGTTTGCTGCCTGAATCTGAACTTGAAGGATTGCTGGCGTACAGTCGGGGCGACGAGCTTTTCATCGCCAGCATGGAGGCGTCCGCCGGAATACGCAGTTGCTGTCCGACATAGATCCGTGAGCCTCGCTCGATGTAGTTTATTCGGCGGAGAGCATCGACTGAAGTACCGAAGGCGCGCGCGATATCCCACATGGTATCCCCGGCCCGTACGATGTATATGGACTTCTTGGCCACGTACTCTCTCTTGCGGCTGCTCGATCCGCTGTTCTCGCGGTCCAGCGGAACCGGAACTATAAGCGTCCTGCCGGCATATATCTTGGATCGGGGTCTCAAGTTGTTGGCTTCGAGAATGGCATACTGGGAGACACCGTATCGAGCGGCGATACTGCTGACGGTTTCGCCGCGTTTGATCTTGTGGCGGACCCAACTGGTTTCCTCGGGCGACGGCATCGCGTCATACGCCGCGAGGAACTTCTGCCGCTTGCCGACCGGGATCTTCAAACTGTACTTCTTTGTGTTCGGCGGAGTGTAGTTGCGAAGCAGCTCGGGGTTGAGTTGCTTGAGATCCTCAAGCGAGCAACCTATCTCCCTGGCCACGACCTTCATATCAAGGCAACGATCTATCTCCACCTCGTCCCATACCACTTCCGGCTCGAACTCGATATCGTGGAAACCATAGCGTTCCGGGTCCTTACCGATAATGGCCGCAGCATAGATAAGCGGCACGTAGTCCATCGTCTGCCGCTTGAGCCGCAGCTTCCAGAAATCAATCGTCTTCTGTTTCTTCATGGTGCGCCGCACGCGCGCCGGCCCGCCGTTGTACCCGGCCATGGCCAGTTCCCAGTTGCCGAACTCTTTATACAGGTCCTTGAGAAAACGGGCGGCGGCGGCTGTCGATTTTACCGGGTCCTTGCGCTCATCCACCCACCAGTCACGTTTCAGACCGTACAGCCGGCCCGTTGAGGAGATGAACTGCCAGAGTCCCATGGCCCGGGCCCACGAATACGCGTTGGGGTTGAAACCCGATTCGACCAGAGACAGGTAAATGAGGTCGTGCGGCAGATCGTGTTCAGTCAGCACCCGTTTGAAGAGCCGTTCATACTTCTTCGAACGCGTCAGGTACTTGGTGAAGGCATCCTTGGCGACGGTCTGGAAGTAGATGATGGAACTCCTGACCCGGTCGTTCATCACGACCGGCAGGTCATACTTGATCGGCGGAGACTCCTGCCTGTACACCAGCAGGGTGTCATGCTCAAGCCGCTCCCCCAGTTCCCCGAAACGCTCAATCAGCACCGATGGCGCGATAGTCCCCTGCATTTGCCCGAGCGACCGAAGGGTCACCCGGTAGTCAGCCACAACGTTGTCAAGAACGGCATTATACTTGACCGCCTCCGGGGTCAGGACCGAATCGGCTTCGACGTCAAGATTAGCGAGAATCACCAGACACTTCTCAAAATAGTACTGAGCCTCTTCCCAGCTCGCCTCACGATTGGCGATGACCCCCATGGCGTGGTATTCCTCGGCCAGGTCAAAAAGGCGCCAGATGTCGTCATCAACGGCAGCCGCCGAGTCCGCATTATCGACCTGCCCGTAATAAACACCTTCCTGCGCCCCGTTCTCCAATCGGCTGTCAGACGGGGACGGCCGGCCAGCGGTCTTTCCTTCCGTGGTCCGCTGTGCAGTAGTGTCAGCGCCCGGTGCCACCGTGTCGGACTCTTCGGTTGCCACCACAGCCGGCTGGTCGTCAGCCGGTTTCGCCTCGGGCGGCGGCCCGAAACCGGTTGTGTCGGAAACTGTGTCCGGCGACGGCTCGGTCCCCTCCGGCCCGGCCTGACTATGCTCACCGTACACCTGTGGCGACGACATGCTCCTGGCCCCACCGCAGCCGATTGAAAGCACCGTCAGGGCAGCCAGAAGTGCTGTTAACTCGATAATAGTGATCAGGTCAGGTCTTTTTCGTGTCATGTTGAACTAGCTTCCATGTCTGTTCCCGGGGTCATTTGTGGCTCATTAAATGTAATCGGAACTTTTGTGCAGTCTCTCCATCCGGGCATATATCACATCATAGCTATTAAATCGCACGCAGGCGCAACTGTCAAGTTTTTTGCATCGTCTTTTCAGCCAACGGATTAGCCAAGGCACAGATCTCGTGTCAGCGAACTCCCGTCAGGAAAAAAGCTGGTCTTTGCCTGGTGGCGAAACCAGGTCATCTGCCGCTTTGCATAGCGGCGGCTGTTCTGCTTTACCAGTGCGACTGCTTCAGGCAGGGTCCACCGGCCGTCAAGGTGGTCCAGCAACTCGCTGTAGCCGATCACGCCGGCTTTTCTGATTCCCTCTTTCATTCCACGGGCGATCAGTTCCTGCAGTTCCTCAAGCAGCCCGTCCGCCATCATCTGATCCACCCGATCGTTGATGCGCCCGTACAACTGCTCGCGCGGTGGAGCCAGGCAGCGGTACTCAAAACTGAAGTCACTCTTCTTATACGCGCCGGTGGCAACAAGTTCTGATTTGGTCCTGCCGGTCAGGAAGAAAATCTCCAGTGCCCTCACGATCCGCACCCTGTTGTTAGGATGTATCCGCGCGGCCTCCTGCGGGTCGATCTTGTGCAGCCGCTCATGCATCACTTCAGGACCCAGCTCATCCATCTCCCGCTGAAGACGCTCGCGGAGTCCCATGCCGTCTTCGTCAACCTCCACCACTCCCTCACTCAACGCCCGCAGATACAGGCCGGTGCCCCCAACCACCACCGGGATACGCCCCCTGCCGAGAATATCCTGAATGGTCTGACCGGCCTCGTCGATGAACCGACGAACGGAGTATCGCTCGCCCGGCTCGATGATATCAAGGAGATGGAACTGCACGCGCCGCCGTTGATCGACCGTGGGTTTTGCAGTGCCGATGTTCAGGTGTTTGATGACCTGCCTGGAATCGGCGGAGACTATCTCAATCGGATAACGGTCGGCAAGCTCGAGGGCGACGGCCGTCTTACCTGAACCGGTGGGACCGCATATTATCGGTATGGGACGGGAACTATCCACGGCCAAACTGGCGGTCCAGGTCCGCTCGGCTCATCCTGAGCATTGTCGGTCGACCATGCGGGCAGGAAAAGGCGTTTTCGCACGCAAGCAGCGAGGAGACAAGAGCTACCGCCTCGGCGTCGGTCAGGCGGTCGCCCGCCATGACGGCCGAGCGGCAGGCGATTGATTGCGCCATCGCCTTCCGGAGATCATAACCCGCTCTCTTTAGCGAGCCGATATCGTCAAGTATCTTGCGGACTGATTTCTCAGGAGACTTGCCCGACATAACGGACGGAACCGCCTCAATCCTCACTGTCCGGCCACCGAAGCGCGCCACCTGAAACCCCGACCGGTTGAAAAGATCTTCGGCTTCATCGAAAAGAGCCAACTGCTCGGGGCTGAGGTCAATCTGAACGGGCAGTAGCAGGTGCTGGGCGACAACGCCCTGCGCTTCGATCTGGCCGAGAGTCTGTTCAAAGAGCACACGCTCGTGTGCCGTGTGCTGATCGACGATCAGAAGCTCGTCGTGGCGCTGGATAATCAGGTACAGGTCGGAAAAACGTCCGATCAGCCGTAACGGCTCAGGGGACCTCGCGGCCTCGTCCGTCGGCGGGACGACCTCGGCAGGCCCTCGACCCGACGATTGGACAATCTCGCCGGTGCGCGTGTCAACCTGCACTATTTCCGAAGGTTCTTGCAGCCTGTCCTCAGGCGGTCTGTACAGGTCGGAGAGGAAGGCCTGGCTGGCCGCCGCCAGTTCCCGCACACCGGGGATCCGGTTGGACGGCTCCGGGGCTGTGTCCGCTGCACCGCCCGGCCTCTCGGCTCCGCCGGCTGATCGCTGTCGGGCAACCGTGGAGCGCACGCCGGGAATGACACCGTCATGCCGGAGTGCTTCCCTGATAAGACGATACAGCGCGTCGTGAATCTCACGCTCGTGACTCAGGCGCACCTCGGTCTTGGCCGGATGAACGTTGACGTCAACGCTCTTTGGGTCTACCGTCAGCATAAGCGCCCCCACGGGAAAACTGCCGCGCGGCATCAACTCACCGTACCCGGCCACAAAGGCGTGGGCCAGCGTGGCCGACTGGATGGCCCGGCCGTTGATGAAGACGTACTGGCCGGTCCGGTTGCTCTGCGCCAGATCCGGCAGACCGAGGTAACCCTCGATACTCACCGGGCCGGTCTGTCCCTTTACGGGAACAAATTGTTTGCCCGGGGCAAGCAAAGATTGCACGCGCTGGGCGAGTTCCTGCCCGGCAGGCTCGGCAAAAACCTGACGTCCGTTGACGCGGTATGTAAACGCGACGTCGTGTCGCCCGATGGCCAGCGCCATGGCCGTGCGCGAAACGTGACGCAGTTCGGTGCTCTCGGCCTTCAAGAACTTGCGCCGTGCCGGCGTGTTGAAAAACAGATCGGCCACCTCGACGGTCGTGCCGGGTGCAGCGGGAACCGGCTGCCGGGAGTGCAGAACGCCACCCTCGTAAACGACCTCCGCACCCACGTCGGCATCGCGCGAACGGGAAACCATCCGCAGCCGCGACACGGAGGCTATGGACGGCAGCGCCTCGCCCCGAAAGCCGTACGAGGATATCGAATCCAGATCGTCAAAGCCCGAGATTTTCGACGTGGCGTGACGGGAAAAGGCGATTTCGATCTGGTCTTCAGGGATGCCGCAGCCAGTGTCGCTGATTTTGATCAGCTTGACCCCTGCTTTTTCGATGCTGATCTCGATCCGATCCGCACCGGCATCCAGCGAGTTCTCGACCAGTTCCTTGACGACCGAGGCGGGCCTCTCGACGACTTCTCCGGCGGCAATCTTGTTGATGAGCCGTTCAGGCAGCGGACGGATGAAGTGCCCGGCCTTGCGCTCGGAAAACTGCGGCATCAGTCGAGCTCCTTTTTCAGCTTGCGGACGAAATCGACGACCTGAACGGGGGTCATGTTGTCCAAATCCAGCTTACGGATTCCGGCTTCAGCTTCCGACGGTCCGGGTTCAAACAGGCTCGGCTGGACCTTTTCAGTATAAATGCGGCGGCCCAGTTCGCTCTGGCTGAATCTGCCGGACTCCAGCAGCTTGAGGATCTGCTTCGACCGGGAAACAGCCTGACGCGGAAGGCCGGCCAGCTTTGCCACCTCGATACCGTATGAATCGTCGCAGCCGCCGGCGATAATCTTATGCAGGAAAATTACCCGGTTCTCCCATTTCTTGACCGCCACCTGGAAATTGTGCACCCTGTCGTAGAGACTGGCCATGCCGGTCAACTCGTGATAGTGCGTAGCAAAGACCGTACGACACCGGTTGTGTTCGTTGATATACTCGACGACCGACCAGGCGACCGACAGGCCGTCGAAAGTCGACGTACCCCGGCCGACTTCGTCAAGAAGCACCAGCGACCGCTCGGTGGCATTGTTGAGAATGTTGGCGGCCTCGACCATCTCCACCAGGAACGTCGACTGTCCCCGGGCCAGGTTGTCCAGGGCCCCTACGCGCGTGAAGACGCGGTCGACAAGCCCGATCTCGGCCCGGTCGGCCGGAACGTACGAGCCGATCTGGGCCAGGATGACAATGAGGCCTATCTGGCGCAGGTAGGTCGACTTGCCGGACATGTTCGGGCCGGTAAGGATGACGATGAGATCGTCCCGGTCGTCCATGCGGAGATCATTGGCCACAAACGAGCCCGGTGGAAGCACTGCTTCGATCACCGGGTGCCGCCCGTTCTCGATAACGAGACGGCCGTCCTCGTAAATCTCCGGACACTGGTAACCCCTGTTGACCGCCAATTCCGCCAGCGACGAGACGAGGTCAAACTCGGACAGCAAATCGGCGGTATGGAAAATCTGCGCGATATGGTCGTTGACGTATTCCACGAGCTCGTCGAACAGGTCTTCCTCGAGTTTGAAAATCCTCTCTTCCGCGGCAAGAATCAGCTCTTCCTTCTCCTTCAGTTCCGGCGTTACGTACCGTTCGGCGTTGACCAGCGTCTGCTTGCGTATGTACTCCTTCGGCACCAGCCCGACGTTGGCCCTGGTCACTTCGAGATAGTACCCGAAGACTTTGTTGTAGCCGACCTTCAGCACGTTGATACCGGTTCGCTCCCGCTCTATCTTCTGGAGTGAACCGATATACTCCCGGGCGTCTTTGATGGAATCGTTCAACTGATCGAGCTTTTCGGAATGGCCGCGCCTGAAAATGTTGCCCTTGTTGGCGGCCATGGGCGGATCATCGACAAGGGCGGCACCGATACGCGCGATCAGTGAGTCGTTGTCGGGAAGCGTGTCGCAGATACCGACCAGGTGCGGGCCCGAGCACTCGCGAAGGAGGCTGCGAATTTGCGCGCCGATCTGCAGCCCGGTACTTATGGCGGCCAATTGACGGGGGTTCAGCTTGCCCATGCCGAGTCGTCCGGCCAGCCGCTCCAGATCGGGAAGTTGCTTTGTGTGCTTGCGGAGACGAAAACATAGATCATGGTTCTTGACGAGTTCGGTCACTCCGGTCAGGCGAAGCGCGATTTTGCTCCGGACTCTAAATGGCCGCAACAGCGCGTTTTGCAGACGCCGGGCTCCACCGGCGGTGTGGCACATATTGATTACCGAGAAAAGCGAATTCTCCTCGGAACCCGTGGACAGGTTGCGCACAAGCTCCAGATTGCGCACCGAGTTGTAGTCAAGTGACATCAGTTCGGCATCATCGAAACGTCCCAGGCGATGGATGTGCGACAGCCTGTCGCGGTGGTTCTCGCGAAGGTAGCGGAAGATGGCTCCGGCCGCGCTTACGGCCAGGCGGCTGTCGCGCACACCGAAGCCTTCAAGGGTGGCGGTGCCGAAATGCTGATTGAGATCCCTCTGGGCGGTCTTGTAATCGAAATTCCAGTCGTCAAACCCGGTCAACTGCCTGGAGTCGGCGGGCAGCCCCACCAGCCGAGCGGTCTGCTCGGCGCCAAGCTCGCTCGGGTACAGGATCTCAGCCGGTTCCGCCACGCGCAGGCGCTCGACTATCCGCTCGGTCGGACCCTCATCCACCAGGAAAGCTCCGGTGGAAAAGTCCAGCACGGCCAGCCCAAGACTCTTGCCGTTTCGTTCACAGACGGCCGCGAGGCAGGCCGGACGGTGCGGCCGGGCGGGATCTTCGACGTCGGCCGTCCCGGGCGTAAGAATCTCGACGATCTCGCGCTTGACGAGCCCGCGGGCGGTTTTCGGGTCCTCGACCTGTTCGACAATCACGACCTTTTCGCCGGCCGCCAGCAGCTTGGCCAGATAACGCTCGACCGCGTGGTACGGCACCCCGGCCAGCGGGATTCGCTCACTGTTGCCGTGGGAACGCGAGGTCAGGACTATCCCGAGCAGCGGCGCCGCCTTGACGGCGTCGTCGCCGAACATCTCGTAGAAATCCCCCATGCGGAAGAAAAGTATCTTGTCGGGGTGCTGCTCCTTGACAGCCTGATACTGGCGCATCAGGGGGGTCAGATTGTCTCCGTAGTCAGGCTTGTTGCTCATCGGGCTACAACCTGATATGCTTCCCCGTGCGTTAACTCGATCTGCTCCTTGAACCGGCGGGCATCCTCGAACGTCTTGAAGCGTCCGACATAAACCACGTGGTACTTCTTACCAGAGATCGTCTTGGACCCGATGTCAATCTTCTTATCGTAGGCTTCAAAAGTCCCGGCATGCTTTCCCGCATTCGACCGGCTGGAGAAGACCCCGACCTGGACGGAGTAAAAGGTGCCGGTGATCTCCTCGGCCCGCGTGTTTTCGGACGACTCATCCGGCATGCTGCCGAGCTGGTCCACCAGGTCGTCCAGCCCCACGGCGCCGTGGTAGCCCTCCCGAAGAAGGTTATAGTAGAACACGGCGTCGTCGGTGCGTGTCCTCCGGACGGCATCCATGGCCAGCAGGTACAGGGCCTGGGGCACCCCGGGACCCGACTTGGCTCGGGCCACCGGCCCCAGCATTTTGGCGGCACCGATTGCTTTGTCGTTGGCCCACAGGACGCGAGCTTTGTCCACCCGTCCCCACTGGTACCGTTCGCCCTCGCTGTAACGTAACAGGTACCTGTCGGCCTCTCTGAGTGCCGTGTCGTAGTCCCCGGCCAGTTGATTGGCCAGGACCGTGAATCGTAACATCTGATCGTCATATCGGCCCGTTTCCCAGCGCGCCCGGTATTCACTGACAAGGACGGACAGCCGCTGCACGTCTCCGGTCAGGAGGTAGTACTGTACCAGGCGATAATAAATCTCCTCCTGAAAGCGGGCCGGGACGGAGGCATTCAAGGCGGCTTCCATCAACCGGGCCGACTCCGCGCCGTCACGCTCCAGCAGACTCTGGAAGAACAAAAGGCGCCCGTCACGCAACTCCGCACTGCTGTGCGCTGACAGGGAATCAGCGGCTTCCCTGAGATTGCCCTCCCTGATAAGCGTGTAGATATCCCGGGCGGAAACGTCCATCCGGCAGAGAGCCAGAAGGACGAGCAGGCTGACCGATACGTGCTTCATCGACGTAAACGGATACGGCCGGGAGCGTGGCCGTCAGGCCCCGGCAGCAGAAGTACTGGCCGGTCTCTCCGGCACGGTTTGCTTTAACATCTCGCGTTTGCGCTCCAGGCTGCGCAAGAGCCCATCGACCTTCTTCTTGTCCCCCTTTTCCAGGTACAGCCGGGCCAGTTCCAGCACGGTCAGATAGTCATCGGAGTAATCCTCGAAAATCTGTTCGAGCAGTTCCGCCGCGGCGTCAAGGTCACCCTTCTTCTCGTGGAACTCGGCCAGCGTTCGACGGGCCTCGAGGTTTCTCGGATCGTGCTCGAGTATGCTGTTGCAAATCTGGACGATGTCGCCAAAGCGCCCCAGGTCGAAGAGCGTCTTCTTCAGCCGGTCGATCACGAGATGTCCCTTCTCTGGAACGGCCGAGATAAGTCTGCTCCAGAAATTGACGGCATCCTCAAAGCGCTGTTCATCGCGGTAGGAGTCGCCGATAGCCAGATACGCGGGGACGAAAGCGGAGTCCAGACCGATGGCTTCTTTGTACACGATTCTTGCTTTGTGGTACTCACGCTTACGGTAGAGCTGTTCGGCCATCTGGAACTTGTACCGCGCAAGAGGCTTCTTGGACTTGTTGCCCTGCAGGCGGAGCACGGTGGCCGCAGTCTGGTAGGCATCCTCCCATCTCCGGGCCTTTTCCTGAAGCTCGAGCAACGCGGCGTGCGCCCAGCGATCGTGCGGGTCTATCGAGATTATCTCCTTGAGGGCCCGTTCACTCGTGCTGAGTTCCTGAAGGGCCAGGTAGTCGGCGACAAGTTGCTTGAGAATCGCCTTTTTCTCCTCGCCGGACAGCGTACCCCGCAAAGTCAGGTCTTTGTGCACCTGCAGAGCGCGATCGGGATTCTTGTTCTCGCGCAGGATCTGGCCCAACCGAACGTAAGCATCAACGTTGTTTGAATCTTCAGCCACTACCTGACGCAGTTTCGTGAAGGCGGATTCCGGTTTGCCGTCCAGAAGATCGATCAGCGACTGGACGTACAGGGACGACTCCGGCCTTCGGCGCCGCGACTTGAAGCGGTCATACCCCAGAATGAAAGACACCGCGGCGAAAAGCAGCACCAGTAAAACGAGGATGTACTCAATCATGCCTGCCCGCCCTCGTCAAACGGGTTCTTCAGTTCGCGGGACCTGTTGTCGGCACCCTTGAGCAACTCGGCGGATTCCTCTATGGGCCGGTTGCGCAGAAGGGTCACCTCGCTTTCCAGGGCCCGGACACGTTTCCGCGACGAATGCAGCTGCACCGACTGCCTGATGTAGATCAGCAGAAACACGAGAGTCGACAGCACGACCCCGGCGGCCAGCGCCCAGAACACGACCTCGGCCAGGGCGACGTTATGGAAGGTACCCTGGGCAAACGGCTGCTTGTTAATGTTGACCCGTTCACTGGCGTTGTAGACCACGAACCCCAGGAAACAGACAATCAGAACGACGACAAGGACTACGATAACTGCTCGCACGTTACCTCCGCTGCTTGAATGCGGCCGGCCCGGAAGACGGATATGGTAGCAGGGCTATGCCTCACTGTCAACGTGAAAAGCCCGCCGTCGAGCGGACCCGTTTACGATTCTCCGCCCTCCTCGTTCCACTCGAGGCCGGTCATCATTGTCGTTACTTCCTTCAGCACGGAGTCGAAGAACTCCCACTCGCACATCAGGTGGGCCAGCAGGACGGTTTCTCCCTTCTTGACCGCGATAACGGCTCCGGCGTACGAGCCGTACTCGCGCTTGCCGCCGACCGAGCCGGCCGACGTCTGGACCTCCTTGACGTACTTGGCCTGCCCCGACCACAGGACACCGCTTTCGCCGCTGATTTCAATGCGGCTGAGTCCCTTGGGGATGATTTCAGGCTCATAGAAGAACTCAAACTCCTTCATGATGGCCTTTTTCTGCTCAGACTCGAAAGACTCGCTCAGGAGCGAATCCAAAAGCGGATATACACCCATGGTGCAGGTATCGGCATAGACCGCCAGGCGCGGCCTCTTGGTGTAATCCGGCGCATCCTGGTAGCGCGCCGGGGTACCGTATTTCCTCTGGGTAAGGATGATGCGAAAGTTGTCCTCATCCCTATTGATCTTGGCTTTCCAGTTGTCGTGCACGGTGAATTTGAACCCATACCTGCCGTCGGAGTACACCGAGCCGTCAATGCTGCCGGCCTTCTTGGTCTTGCGCCTGGCCTCGACCGTCGGCACCATCATCAGCAGCGCCGCTGCAAGCAGTATAAATCGTTTCACGTGTCCTCCTTCTATGCTGATCCCGTTCCCGCTTCAGCATAAGTTTTATTCTTATACACCCAATAGTCAAGTATTTATTGAAGACTGTCCCCCCTTCAGCGCCGTGCTCGGGCGCCCGTTGGACACGAGGAGGTTATGCCTTGGCTGGTCTCGGCCCGACTTGGTCACCGGAACCGGCGGCCCGAACCGCGCTCAGGGCTGCCGCGGCCTACTGGCGGTCGAAGCCAATCTTCTTTTTCGTCGTGAAAGCGATATAATCCGCCATGCACGCAAACTCGAACTCGTCGAGCAGCCGCTCAAGCTTGTAGACAAACGTCCCGGTAGAACCGTAGGTGCGGAAACGCTGCACCGCGGAAAGCCCCTTTACACCGGGGGGATCGGGGTCGAATTCCCAGGGATGCACGTAGACAACCACCGGGTGCCCCTGACTGTTCAGCCGGCGTATCATCCGCCGGGAATACCAGTAGGGAGAATGGCGAAGGTAGCCGCCGCCCCCGATGGGCAGGTTCTGGCCGAACAGCCGATAGGTAGAGGCGGGAACCTCATACAGGTACTTGCCGCTGTCGAATTTCATTTTGAACAGGTGGCGCGGCCCCCCCGGCATGCCATAGATATCGTGCTTGATCGGGAAAATGGAGCTGTCATACTCGAAGCCCAGCTCGGCCAGCGTCTCGAACGCCCACGGCACGGTCTCGTCAAGCGACCAGCTCGGGGCGCGGTACCCGGAGGGAGGAACACCAACGGCACCCGTGACGGCATCCCGCGCCCGTTCGGTGTCCGCCCTGAAGGCCTCAGGTGTCAGGGTACCGACCTGTCGATGACGATAGCTGTGACACGCGATCTCGTGCCCCGCCCGGTATATCTCGCGGATCAAATCGGGGTGTCGTTCGGCGCACCAGCCCAGAACGAACCAGGTTGCGCGAACCGACTTGCGCTCGAACAGATCCAGCAGCAGCCGGCTGTTGTGCACCAGTGTCGACGGCAGCTTTGCCCAGTCTTCGAAGGAATAGCGGTCGGAGAAGATCTCCACCGAAAACCATTCCTCCAGATCAATCGTAAGAAGATTCAGCTGATGATCCATACGTACGGAAAGCTACGAGGGTGATTTCGACCCTTTCCTGCCGGAACGTTCCGGCGGGTGCTCACTGCCACCGCCCCCGGCAGGCGGTCTGTCCCCCGATGCATCGTTGTTGCTTCTCGGCGCGTAATCATAACCGTAATGCCGATGATCGTAGTAGTACGGCAGACTTCGATTGATGTTGTTCATGACAAAGCCCAACAGTTTGCCTTCATCCCGGCCCAGGATTTCCACCGCTCGCCTGACAATTTCCCTCTGTGTGAACCCTGACTTGATCACCAGCAGGACGCCGTCCACTTCAGAAGCCAGGAGCATCGGGTCGGAGACCGGTATTACCGGCGGACTGTCAACGAGAATCAGGTCGTAGTAAAACTTGAGATCAGCGAGCAGGGAGCCGATGGCCGCGGCATCGAAAACGTCACCGGGGTGAGTGTTCAGGCGCCCGGCGGTAATTATCTCCAGCTTGTCGACGCTCGTCTTCTTGATGACGCTCTTGACCGCCAGCCCCTCGCTGAGCAGTTCCACGACGCCGTGGACCCGCGGCAGGGCGAACAACCTGTGGATCACCGGCCGCCGTAAATCGCAGTCGACCAGAAGCGTCTTGAGCCCCTTGCGGGCGGCGACGATGGCCAGGAACGCCGCCACCGTGGACTTGCCCTCCGACAGAATCGCTGACGATACCAGGATTGACTTCAGATCGCGTTTGTCCGGCAGGTTCATCAGGCGGTACAGGAGCCGCCGGAACTCGGTGGCAAACGCTGAATCAGCCACGAAATACTCGGTGATGGGAACGTTCGGCCGGGCCATACGAGGACGGTTACCCTTTCTCCACAAGCTGCATTAGCGCATCGTTCATATAGCTGTACACAGCGTCCGCCCGATCCAGGCTCGGAGGAATCTTAGGGATCGACGGATTTATCTCGGCCGTTCGACGCAACTCTTCCATCCCCTCCTTCCAGGCCAGTTTTGCCTGCTCGAAGTAACACTCGGCCAACTCCGCGTGGAGATCGACGTAGGTCGGATTCTTGCTCAACTCCGACTTGAGAAACCGAATGCGTTCGACGACGGCCTTTTCCGAAACCCATTCCGGGTAGAGCACGAACTTCATGTAGAAGGCCGCGAATTCCCGCCGGTGCGTCGCCTTCTTCTCCTCCCGGATGCGCTTGAAAATACCGAGGGCGCGGATGAAATCGTGGTCCCGCAGTGCCTTCATGCCTTCCTGAAACGCCTCGCCCTTGAAATTGGCGTAGATCAGCGAAGCACGGTGAAAGCAGTCGCCGGCCTGCCGAACAACTTCCGCCAGCCGTCCGGAATCCGGGGAGTTTACGGCCGCAAGAAGGTGCGCCAGGCCCAGATTGAAGTAGGCGTCACTGTAGTACATGTTGATGTCGATCGCTTTTTGCAGCTCGGCGATGGCCTGCCGGTGGTCGTTGTTCGCCAGGAAAATCTCAGCGTAGTTGTTGTGGTAGTCGGCGTAGCCGGGACGCTCACTGACCGCCTGCGCCGCCGCCCCAAGCGCCTCCTTCAGCCTGCGGAGGGCCAGCTCCGTCATGCCGAGGAAGTTATAGGCCTGGTGGTTCCCGGGGCTGAGGTCCGTGACGGCCATGAAGAGATCCCGCGCTTCGTTATGAAACCCCTTGTAAAAGAAGGCCGTAGCCAGGTGATACATCCTTTCCACGTCGGCGCTCTCGGAGACCCGGCGGTAGGACTGAAGGAGCGTCTCGATCTCCTTCTTTTTCTCGCCGTGGGTGGCCTTGACGAACGACAGCACTTCCTCGGCATTGATCTCGGAAGGGTGCGGGCAGCTGATGGTCTCAGCCGGCACACCGTCGACGTACACGGTTGTCAGAACCGAACCGAGGTTGGCGTCGTTCGAAGTCTGGATCAGGTACTCGCGATCCTTCTGTCGCAACTTACTGCTCAAACGATAGGATTCCATACGTTTCCCCTACCGGTGTAGTACTTCCGGACTGTCGCCCTGAGCCGGGATCGCTCACACTCCGTCGCTGCTCGTGAGCCGGTCGTACACAAGTATGGCCGACGCCACGGCACCTATAATCCCCACTACTGCGGGAAGCCCGACTCCGAGGAAGCCGGCCCCGCGTGCGGGAAGGATGAAGGTGTCTTCCTTCTGCAGGATATACCGAGCCGGTCGGCCGCTCCGCCAGTATTTATCAAGGTCAATACCGATCGTCTGGGCGTACATGCCATCCTTGATCACGAGCCTGGCCTGCTTCAGATCGGCCGCGTCGGTCGGTCCGCCCGCGAGGGACAATGCATCAAGAACGTCTATGTTCTCCTCATACGTGATCGGGCCGGGCGAGTTGACCGCGCCTATCACGTAAATCAGGTTTTTTCTGTCGGCGGTCGTGAAAATGGCCCCCGCCGAGACGGGGACGGGCAGGCGCGGGATTTCAATCGTATCCATGCGGCGGATTTTCGGCAGGGTCTCCGGCTTGCCGGTAGCGATGGCCTGCCTGACGTTTACGACTTCCACCTTGCCGGCCTCGGCACCGCCCCGAATTATGGTCACCCTCCTCAGATCGGCAAACTCGGTGGTTCCCCCCGACTCATTGATCAGGGTCCACAGATCCGGAATCTCCTCAAAGCTCCTCTTGCCGGGCAGTGTTATCTGCCCGATGACAAAGACATAGTTGTAGTTATACGCGATCACCCGGACCACCGCCTGCGAGATGTTTTGCTTGAGTCGCGAGATCTGGCGCACAATGTCGTTCTGCAGCTGCTCGGTGGTTTTCCCCTGCGCCTCAATCTGCCCTATTACGTCCAGTGTGATCTTGCCGTCCTGCCCCACGCGCACCTGCGTGTTCAGGTCAGGATCCTGCCAAAAGCTGATCTGAAGGAGATCGTCCGGACCGATAACGTACTGGGCCGCGGCCGGGCCGGCCACCAGCCCGAGCAGCACCACCAGGGCAGCGGCCGCCGCTCCTGCAAGCCTTTGCTTTCCTTTTTTCATGGGCACATGATTCCCGGGCAATTGTCTTTCATGAAATCGGCATCACAGCCTGTTAGATTAGATTCTTAAATATAGAAGTCCGGTCGCGGGTGTAAAGCTAAAAAACGACAGGAACGTCACTTGGAAGGATTATCCACCTGCGGGACGGGCTCATACAGGCGATAGTGGTTGCGGCCCGCTTCCTTTGCCTTTAGAAGTGCCATATCGGCCGCAAAGATCAGGGAATTGGAGTCGGCTGCGTGGTCGGGGAAAACGGCTCCCCCCAGGGAGATTGTGCACGCCAGGTCAGTATCGACAATGTCGGCACAGAATTTCGACATGGCGATCTTCTGCTGCAGACGGTTCATGAATCGCGCGCACGTCGCGGAATCAGCCTCCGGCATGACGACGCAGAACTCGTCCCCGCCGTACCGGGCAATGATGTCAATCGCGCGGATGGAACTCCGCAGAATCCCGCCCATGCGTCTGATTACGGCATCGCCGGCCTGATGCCCGTGCTGGTCATTGATAGCTTTCAGTTCATCCATGTCGAGAATGATCAGGGCCAGCGAACGTGTGTACCGCTTGGCACGATCAATCTCTTCCTTGAGCCGGCGCAGAAAATACCGACGATTGGCCAGACCCGTCAGGCCGTCGGTATACGACATCTCCTCGGCTTTCTCGAACATTTCAGCATTGCTGATCAGGACCGAAGCCGGATCCCGGTACTGCCGCAGTCGGCTGGCTATTTCTGAGGGCGCACGCTCGCCCGCCCAAACGAACAGCCCCACCCGACTCGCTGACAACGGGAACAGCGCCGCATACTTTAGCCCGGCCTTTTTGAATACGCTGACGGCAGACGCGGCTGCGGATCTACCGTCGAACTGATCCAGATCGACCTGCTCCTGTCGGCTGAGCTCACGGATCAGCACGTCGAACGTTTCCCGATCAGGCGGTTCCATCCCCGACGGGTTATCGGAGTGTATCAAATGCAGGGGGTCGTTTTTCTCCTTGGGCTCGTAAAGGAGAGCCGCTTTCTTCAGGTCAAGCTCGGTTCGGACGGTGTCAAAAATCTTCCGCACCACGGTCTCGGAGTTGCGATGCCGGACGAGTCGCAGGATGCCGGAGGAATTCTGGTTCTGCTGCTCGCGGTCCGCACTCGCGGCCAGGTCCAGCCGGCGCTGAATGCGGTCGAGTTTTTGTTCATGCCATTTGATGTGGTAGGCCGCCGAGAGAGACTGCGCCACCGCCGCGACCAGCAGATTGAAAGACTCTGTCGATGTTTCAATCGTGCTCTGGATGAAGTACAGACCGTACAGGTTGTCGCGCCAGAATATAGGGAAAAAGAGGTTAAACTCACGCCGGCGCAGGTTCTGCATAAAATGCTCCGGCAGCTCCTTGTCCAGATCGGCAAGAGGGCGGGGCCGAAAATCCTCGCCCAACTGTTCGACCAGACGCCGAGAGAACCGCAGCCTGAAGTCCTGGCGATTGAACTGCCTGATCCCGTGGTAGTAGTTCAATTCAAGGAAGCCGCGCTGCTTGCGCAAAAATACGATGCGCTCACATCCCAGCGCCCCTTTCAGCAAGTCAGAAACCTTTCCGGCTACCAGCTGGATGGTCCCCTCAAGCGAGTTGGAGCGAAGAAAATCGGCAAACTCGGCCAGATTCATCCGGCGGACCGCCGCTGTCTGCCGCCTCTCAGCCCGGATTCTGGACAGCAGCAAATAGAGCAGCAGAAGCACCAGCAGGGCCAGCGCGGCAGTTATGATCGAATGGGCAGTCATATCCACACGTACCCGGATGTCGAGGCTATACCTCGTTGAATTATAACAGATTAACGGGAGGTGTCAACCTAAATCTCGGCCTCAGGAGCGTCCCCACGCATACCTGAAACGAGATCTCCGGCTCAATAAGCCCTTTTTCCGCAAAACGGAGACGATACGCCACCAGCCGACGTGCCGACCGCCGAAGTGGGAATTGACGTGACGCCTGATCTCGGCCACCGTCACAAACGGATCCTGTCGGACCACCCGGCATACGGCCACTTCCAGATCGCCGGTGGTCTGCTCGTCAGAACCAGGCATGCCGCCCCGCGGCGCGGCGCCCGCTCCGGGTTCCTGGCTCGAAATCGCCTCAGCGACTACCTGCCGAGCTACGGTCGTTCCCTTTTTTTTTTCTCCCGGAGCGTCGTCGGCTCCGCCGAAACTGTCGATCGCCGCATCGGTCGACCCAAAGACCTTCAGCACGTTGTCGAACTCGAGCAACTCAAAAATCTCATAGACGTCCGGGTTCATGTCGGCGAGGATTATGTCGCCCCCGTTGGCCCGAACGTCTCGAATGTGGGAGATGAATATCCCCCAGCCGGCCGAGGAGATATAATCGACACCGGCCAGGTCGATCACGATCTTGTAGCGGCTGCGTTTGAGAAGAGAGTCTATTACCTCTTCAAGTTCGCTGGCGGTCAAAGTATCGATCACGCCGTCAACGCGCACCGCGGAGACGTCACGGTTGCCGCCGTCTTCGAGTAATGAGATGCTGATACCATCCATGAACTGCTGCCCGGGCCAGTAAGTCGTACTTTACGTCGAAAAAAGCACATCGGCCGTCGCAGTGCAAGCGAATTCTTAGCCTCTTTGCGCCTCGCGGTCGTCAGGAAGATTGCGAATTCCCAGCTCGCCGTGAAGCTCATCGGACCGGGGCGAAGCCTGCTCGACTTCGTACGCCGTCCGCGCCACAATGAACGTGATATCGTCGTTTTGCTTGGCGAAACCGGAGAAGTTGTCAATCTCGTCAACAATTCCGCGCGTGAGTACGGAGGCCGGCGGCACCGCACCATCGTGGAACTGTGCCTGAATGAACGCCGTCAGTCGTTCCAGTCCGTAGCGTTTGCCCTCGCGGTTGGTGGCCTCGGTCACGCCGTCGGTATACAGGAACAGAAGGTCTCCGGGTTGCAGCGGGAGTTCCACTTCCTCCAGCGTCTCGGCGAACGTCTGGCCCAGCGTGATCGGCACCCCCAGGGGCATCCCCGATGGGTTAACCTTGGTGAGTTGTCGCGTCCCCGCATGGAAATGCAGCAGCGGGTTGTGGCCGGCCGAGACGAGATTGAGCTTGCGGCCGGGGCCGTCAAATATGGCCAGAAGAACCGTGATGAACATCCCGGGAGGAATGTTTCCGGACAGGTACTCATGGACGGTCAGAAGCGTGGCCTTGGCCGAGGTGGCATTTATTGCCTGAATCTGTATGACCGTGCGCAGCATCGACATCACCAGCGAGGCCGGGACGCCCTTGCCGGATACGTCAGCCACCACCAGGCAGTAACGCTGTTCGCCGATCCGGAAGACGTCGTACAGATCCCCGCCCACCACCGAAGCGGCGCGATAGAAGGCGTCAACTTCCAGACCGGGCAGCCGGGGCAGATCGCGCGGCAGAAGCATCTTCTGTATCTGGGAGGCCACCTGGATTTCCTTGGCCATCTTCTCCCGCTCGACAACGTTTCTCCTGTCGCGGCTCAGGCGCGTCATCATCTCGTTGAGCGCCCGTGATATTTCGAAAAACTCGTCCGCACCTTCCAACGGCAACTCCGTTTCCAGGTCGCCGGACGTAAAACGACGCACGCGCTGCGTGATCTTGACGATGGGGGTGACAAAGTAGCTCGACAGGAGGTAGATGCCCACGATACCGACCAGGAGCAACCCGGTCGTTACCAGCAGCGTTTTCCGGCGGGCCTCGACCAGCTTGGCGTTGATGGACTCCGACGTGTACACCATGTGAATGGTACCGAGGGGCCTCTCTCCGGCGGCCATCGGCAAGGCCAGGTAGTTCAGCCTGGCGCCGTCGACACTGATGCGGCGAGGTCCGCGGAGCGACCCGGGTCGGGCCGGCACGGGCGGCGTGTATGGTTTGCGAATGTTGTGGATGTCGTCGGAATGCGCCAGCGTCACGCCGGCAGTGTCGGTCACTACGATCAGCCTGATGAAGGGATTGGATTTCTTGTAGCTGACCGTGAGCCGGTCGAACTCGACGTCGCTCCGACGGTTGATAATGTACCCGGCGGCCTGATCGGCGATGGTCGTGGCCAGAGCCCCGGCCGTTTCATCCAGAGAATCGTAGGCTTGAGCCACCGTCCGAGTGTTGACGTAGTAATACGTGGCGCCGATTATCAGCGTCACGATGAAGAGGGTCCAGAAGGAGAACTTGACCCGCAGCGTAAACATCCTTCTCAGCAGGGGCGGCGTCCTGCCGGCGCTGGGCCGGATTCGCTTGAGCATGCGAAGTTCGTTGAACCCGGCCGAAGAGATATACTCGACCGAGTCCATGATTTTCTGAACCATGTAGAAGCCCAGACCGCCGCGTCGCCCTGATTCGACCAGTCTGGCCAGGTCCAGCTTCCCGGAGCCGTCCGGCTGGAAAGACCGCCCGGAGTCAATCAGTGAAAACGCAATAAGTTTCCTGTATATGACGATCCGGACCCGCAGGGTCCCCTTCTCGTACAGGTAGGCGTGGCGAATGATGTTGGTGGCCCCCTCCTCGATGGCGAGCAGGACGGCGGTTACCTGCTTGCGAGGCATCCCGGCCACGGCACAGGACTCACGCACGATTTTCTGTATGCTGTCGAGGTACTTTTCCTCGGCCAGGAACTCGGCATTGATCTCTTTGATCGGTCGACGGAACATAATGAAAATGTAGCGCCGTGCGGCGCAGCGAGCCACTAAAAAGAGTGAGAACTTGATGCAGGCTATTCGGTCTCTAGGCGCAGCCGGGCTTGTTCGATATTGCTCAGCGTGTTAGGCTCGTCGGGATATATCTCGAGCACTCTCTGCCATTCGTCTATGGCTTTCTGGTATTCGCTGTTGCGCATGTACCGCAGGCCGTTCAGATAGTGCTGCCAGGCCACGGGGTCCTTCTGCAGGTCAACCGGTGCGACCGGCTCCTTTTCTTCGGTGACGGCCTTCTCGATCTTGTTCAGGTACTCAAGCGCAACGGGCTCCTCGGGCCGTATTCTCAGAACCGCCTCGAACCGCCGCCGAGCTTCGGCCGTGCGACCTTTCTCAAAAAGATCGATACCCAGGTTAAGCTGCTGCGGGATATCCAGACTTGCCAGGGCTGTCTGACGGGCGTCCATCACCTCCTGGTTGCCGGGGTCGAGTTCGAGCACCCGGTTATAGGTTTCGATGGCTGCAACGATCCGTCCGTCTTCGACGGCAGCGCGAGCGCTGTCAAGCCGGGTTTCGATTTCGGCCTCCCTGCCCTGTTCGACCAGGCGTTTCAACCACAGGGCCTGGGCATTGTTCGGCTCGGTGTCGAATATCAGGTCGAGCAGATCGAGGGCCGCCGAGTAGAATCCGCGTGCGTAAAGCAGTTGCGCGCGCGCATAGAAGTTCCGCATGTACTGCTGCAGGTCCTCTTCAGCGTCGCGCAGCTTGCCCTCCCGTTCAACCTGGAGGCGCAGGGCCTGCTCGATGGCCGGAATGCTGGAGGCCACCTCTTCGTCGGTGCTGTCAAGCTCGTAGCATCGCCGATAAAACGCCAGGGCCGAGTCCAGTTTGAACTGGCGGAAGTAGCGGTTGGCCGTCTCTTTCAAATGCAGCAGGACGCGCTGCTCTTCGGTGAGCGGGGGCGGTGCGGGCACGGTGAGCCGGGCGTTGGCGGCCTGCTCGGACAGCGATTCACCCAGCAGGATTGACATCGACACGTGGTGGGTGTTGTCGATGTAGTCAAGGAGTTTGTACGCGTAGTCGAAGCGCAACCGCCCGGTGCTCAGGCCGACGCCGAACGTCAGGTTGTCCCGATCATATCCGAAACGGAGCGCAAGGGCACGACGGAATTCAACCTCACCCCCGGCATGGACTTTCCAGTCACGATCCTCGAATTTCTCGAGGTCCAGCGCGAGGCTGACGGCCGTCCGGTCGAAAAGGGTCACATCTGCCAGCGAGATCCCTCCCGCCACCGATCCGGGTGTCTCCTCCACGACGCCGTTCAGTTCGAGGTCGGCGGGAACGATGTCCCGGGCTATTACCCCGAGAGAAAGATGTTTCCAGATTGTCGAACGCAGGCCGACATCGAGGCCAAGACCGAAGTCAGACAGGTTATCCAGCGACTGGTTGACGATCTTCAGGCTCAGCCCGATCCCGAACGGCCGGCCGAAATGGTGGCCGTACGAAAGAATGAACTGCCAGTGCGAATAGCTGAACTCTCCGCGACTGGCATAGTTCTCGCGTCGCGTGATCTCGCCGGTGCCGACCCGCATATAACCCACTCCGACGCCGTTGCCGGGCGACATTGGAAACACCCACGACGCGACGTTGTATATCGTTCCCTCGAAAAGCGCAGAGTGCATCAGGGAAATTTCCTGGTAATCGAGATAAGCCAGCCCGGCCGGGTTGTAATAGACGGCCGTAGCGTCGCTGGTCAAAGACGTGAAGCCCGCTCCCATGCCTACCGATCTGGCCCCCGCACCCAGCGAGAACGGTGTTTCCCGACCGGCATCGGAAGCCGCCGCCGCCTGGAACACCCACAGGGCAAGCATACCGGAGAACAGGAATATCAGTATCCGCCGAGTCATTTCACCACCGCAACCTTCAGCAGGGCTTCATCGCCGGACTTAACGATTCGCAAAAGAGCGATATACACGCCGTTGAGCACGAAGTCACCGGAGCCGTTGCGGCCGTCCCAGCCCAAGGGCACCAGCCGACCCGAGGGCAGAAATCCCTCGGGGTACACCAGCGAGACGACTTCTTCGCCGGTAAGAGTGAAAATGCGAAGTTCGACGGCGCTGGGCTCCGGCAGAAAGAACTGGAACTCGGCCGGTTCCACCAGCGGGTTGAACGGATTGTCCTTGATGGTGAAGGAACCCCGGGCGGAGCGGCTCGCCACCGGGGTGAACGTCTCGGCCAGCGCACTGGTATCACCGGTGCCAGACGCAACGGCAACCGCCTGTCCGCTCTGCGGTCCCGAGATGAAAACGGCCCTGATCTGGCTAACATCAAGATTCAGCCGGAACTCCCCGGAGGCGCCTTCACCAAGCGAGCCGAAAAAACTCAGCACTCTCTGATCTCCGGGATCAAGGAGGAAGTCATCAAAAGTCAGGTACAGCCTGTCCACGGCTGAGGACGACGATGACAGGCGCAGGCCGTTCTCGAAGAAGCCGCTCTCCGTCACGTTGAGCACGGAGGTCACCTCCAGGGGTTGGTTGCGGGGCCCGGTGAACCGGAGGCCGACCGTGTCCAGCCGGATCGTGTCGACGTCCGAATCGGCCCGGTTGGTCAGGGACAGCCTGAAGAGTTCGCGGGTTTCGCCGGGCAGCAGAAGATTGGACAACTGGACCTGCGACTCCACTAACAGGTGGGCGTCCAGGGAAGCCACCGTGATCCTGACTTCAAAGGAGGTGGTGTCGATCTCGGCCGGCAGGCTGTCATTCAGGTCAATCGGGAGATCCATCAACTCAAAGGAGAGCACGAGGGTTGTATCAAAAGTGGGCGCAAAGAACGTGAGACTGTACGGAACGCCGACCCGGATGGTATCCGTCAACGGGTCCTCGACGCCGAGGTCCACGCCGCCCGTCGTCAGCCGGAATACTCCGGGCGACACGGCCGCCTCTCCCGCGTTGGCGAGATTGATCACCATGCCAAAACTGCTTCCACGACCCACGTAGCCCGTCTCGCCGCCGGGGAGGGTTCTGGAGAGTTGAAGTCTGGCCGGCTCCTGTATGGTTACGGTAGCGATGTTGTCAACCGGCGGCAGGACATCGAACCCGTCCGGGATTATTCTCACCTCAAAGACCTCAGCCGGATTGGACTCGGGGCCGGCGACCACATCGATGAACGTCTCGACCGTCTGGTGAGCGTCTATCGGACCGATGACGTGCACCGGTTCAAACGATGACTCACCGTCGCTCGTCATCTGGATCGGCAGGGAATCCACCGTCACCCCCGAAGAGTTTTCAATCCGGCACCTGATGCTGAACTCCTGCAGCGTGTTGACCTTTGGGCGATTCGGCGCGATCGTAAACACCTCCCGCACCTGCACTTGTGGCAACTCCTCGACCAGTACCGTTTCGCCGCTGAAATCCGAGGTAAACGGCAGGTAATTGGCGGACCCCGAAAGCCGATAGCCCAGCGATGCTGACAGGCTCAGACTTTGACCCAGCTGTTCAGACGGGATGAAAACGCTGTCAGTTGACACCGTGTTGACGCCGGGCGAAAGCATTTGCCCGGGAATGTCAAGCCCGGCGGTCGTGGAGAAGCCGCTGCCTGTAACAGTGAAGCTGTCGCCGGACGGCTCTATCTCAAGCGGCAGGGCATCCTCAAGCAGGAGGTCAAAGCTGAAGGCGACCTTGGCGCCAGCGCTCACGGACAGCGGTGAAAACGTACCTTCCACGTACGACAGCGCAGCCGGCGGCAGAATGAACAGCGAATCGGGATATCGCAGGTCGAGTGTGTACACGCTGCCACTGGATATGAGATAGAAATCCAGCCGCACCATGTACGACCCGGGGATCAGGCCGGCGGCCGCGTCCACCAGGGCGGTCAGGCCCTCATAGAAGACGGTGTCGCCCTGGATGCGCTCAGGAACCGGCCCACCGTCATAAATGGTGGCCAGCGGCGGCTGCGTGGTGTCACCGTACAAACGGATAAGGGCGACCGAGGTATCGATCACGCCGGAAAACCCGGAGCCGACCACCTGGAAAGAAACGTCAAACGCCTCACCGGCATAGACGGAGTCGGGCACGAACGAGCCTTCGGCAAACTCCAGCACGGCGGGAAGCTGAACGGTTACCGGGACAAGAAGGGTATCAGACGTCGCGTATATGGAATCGGAGATCTGGTACTCGCTGGTGAGTTCGAGAATCAGAGTGTCAGGACCACCGCCCAGGTTTTCGGTCGGAAGATCGATAACGACGGTGTCAATGGCCCCGTTGGCTTTCGGTGAAATAAAAGACTTCACCGAGCCGCCGCCCGAACGGAAGAAGGACCTCAGGCTGGGTGACGGCTGGGCGACGAGATCTCCCAGGTTCTGCACCAATACCTGGATGGTCGTCAACAGGTTCGCGTAGATGGTGTCTATCGGTTCGCCCAGGGCATCGAACGCGCTCAGTACGTCATAGCCGCTGAACACCACGAGGACTTCAGTAGACGAGACGGCACCACTGACGGCGGTAATCCCCACCTGACCGGTCGTGCCCTGGTAGCGCACAGCCGCAGGCAGGAAATCGATCACACCGGCATTGAAGAGAGCCGGATCATCCAGAATATCCGGGATAAGTTGTCCGGAACTGGCTACAAGCTGGATAGGGTTAGCCGCAAGATCATAATCCGTAACCGGATTGCTGTTTTCATCGAAGAGGAAAACTTGTGCCGAGATCACCCAGGGTTTGTCCACAACCTGCCGGGGGGATATGGACAGGACGATCTGAGCAAGCTCAGCAGCGTCCGAGTTGCCGGCGGGGGCAAACGAACCGGCAGGACCCGACGAATCCAGGGTCCCCTTGCCAGAGTCTGGGGGAACTGACGCCGCGCGCACGCTCGTCGCGAAAGCGAGAACTATGAGGAGTCCGGCCAGGGGTCTCACGATACATTTTGACGGTCAAAGAGGCCAATAAACACGTATTTACCCGATCTTAAGCGAGCAAAGAACATGCCCTCCAAGTCACTGTAATTCATATGAATAGGGAAAAATGTTCCGACCGCGAGGCTGGCGGTTTCGTTGTCTAACCACCAGTGCTAAAGGTACTTATTGATCGAGGGAGGTAGTCGTACCGTCCACGTTCCAGATTATCCCGGTGAGTAGCAACGAATTCAGCCAAAAGATGTGGGTGTGACTGTGTAACCTCTTGCGCATAAGGAGCAACGGGACTACCACCCCTTACGGGGCGCAGCCGCACAAGTGCTCAGCGGCAGTCACCGTATTGGCCGCAAGCATGGCGATAGTCATTGGTCCTACGCCGCCCGGAACCGGCGTGATGTACGAGGCTTTTTCCCGGCAGGCTTCAAAGTCGACGTCCCCGGTCACTCGATACCCTTTAGCCGCTCCAGCGTCCGGAACGCGGTTTTGACCGACGTCGATCACAACCGCTCCCGGTTTCACCATGTCGGCCGAGACGGTTCCGGGCCGGCCCACGGCCGCGATGAGGATATCGGCGCGGCGCGTGATCTCGGGAAGATTCCGTGACTGTGAGTGGGCTACCGTGACGGTGGCGTTACCCATGGCCGCCTTCTGCAGCAGGAGCGCCGCGACGGGCTTGCCGACGATGTTGGACCGGCCGACTATCACGACCTCCTTGCCCGCCGGGTCGATCCCGTAATGCTCCAGGAGCTTGATGATGCCGTGAGGCGTGCACGGCAAGAGATGCGGCTTACCAATGAGAAGCATGCCGACGTTTTGTGGATGGAAGGCATCGACGTCCTTGTCAGGCCTGATGGCCAGCGTGACGGCCAGTTCGTCTATATGCGGCGGCAGCGGTGACTGGACGAGGATGCCGTGTATGAGTTCGTTTTCGTTCAGTTCGGCGACGATGTCGAGCAATTCACCCTGCGAGAGATCGCCCGGCTTGCGAATAACCAGCGAGTGCAGGTTCAGCTTGCCGCACGCTTTGACTTTGCTGTTGACGTAGGTGACGGAAGCCGGGTCGTCCCCCACCAGCACTGCGGCCAGGCCCGGCGTCACACCCCGGCCCGCCAACCGAGAGATTCTCGATTGAAGACCTTCCTTCACGGCGGCGGCCACAAGCTTACCGTCGATGAGTTGCGCGGCCATATGATCCTGCTCTTTCAGTCGACATCGGTCGCATCACCGGTTTGAAACCGGGTAATGTCGAAGTCCTGGGAGAATCGCTCGATGCTGACGGCGTGCCCCGACACCGGATCCACCTGCAGTACGACACCCGTCATCCTGACATCACCCGTGGCAGTCGAAAAGCGCTTTGGCATCCCGGTCAGAAAGCGCCCCAGCGACGGTCCCTTGTCCATGCCTATGATGGAATCGTGGGCGCCCGTCATTCCGGCGTCGGTGATGTAGGCGGTGCCGCGGTCACTTATCCGTTCGTCCGCCGTGGCGACGTGCGTGTGAGTCCCGATAACGGCCGACACCCTGCCGTCCAGATAATGCACCAGCGCCTGTTTCTCGGAGGTGGCTTCGGCGTGGAAGTCGACCACGATTATTTTGACGTCGCCCATCCGCTCCAGCAAACGATCGGCGGTCCGGAACGGGCATTCGATGGGCGCCATGTAGGTGCGGCCCATCAGGCTGACCACGCCGACCGGGTGGCTGCCGTCCGTGTCGACGCAAACTCCGCGTCCCGGCGCGCCGTCCGGGTAGTTTGCCGGGCGCAACAGCTTCGGCGTCTGCTGAATGTACTCGAGGATCTGCACCCGGTCCCAGATGTGATTGCCCGACGTTTGCACGTCCACCCCGTAGGTGAATATCTTGCCGGACATTTCGGGGGTGATGCCGAACCCACCGGCGGCGTTTTCTATATTGGCGATAACGTAGTCCGCCGAGAATTTCTCACGCAGGGGGCGCGCCAGGTGCGCCGCCGCCTGACGGCCCGGTCTCCCGCAGATGTCCGCGATAAACAGGATTGTGAATGGCGACATGCTTCAGCTCTCTAAAGCGGGCAGGCATGGATGAGACGAATCCCCGCTGTTATCCGCCTCGACCGTTGAAACAAACCCAGCCGGAGGGTACCACATCTCCGGTCGCTTATCAACGTCAAAATATCGTGATCCGTTCCCTACCGCGCATATTCGGTCGAACGCGTTTCCCTGATGACGGTCACCTTGATCTGCCCGGGATACTGCATTTCACTCTCGATTTTGGCGGCGATGTCCGAGGCCAGCACGGAACTGGACAAATCATCTATCATCGCGTTCTCGACTATGACGCGGATCTCCCGGCCAGCCTGAATGGCGTATGCCTTGGAAACGCCTTTGAAGCTGTCGGCGAGTTCCTCAAGCTGGCGGAGCCGTTTAATGTACGCTTCGAGCGGCTCCCGCCGGGCGCCCGGTCGCGAACCGGAAACGGCATCGGAGGTCTGCACGAGAACCGGGTAGGGGCTGAGCATCGGCACGTCGCCGTGGTGAGCCTCGGTGGCATTGACGACGATCTCATGCTCCTTGCAGCGGCGAAGGAAATCGGCGCCGATCTGCGTGTGCGTTCCCTCGGTCTCCCGGTCAATGGCCTTGCCGATGTCGTGCAGGAGGCCGCAGCGCTTGGCCAGCACGGCGTCCAGCTCCAGCTCGGCCGCCATGAGGCCGCACAGCATCGCCACCTCCTTGGAGTGGGCCAGCACGTTCTGTCCGTACGACGTCCGATAGTGAAGCTTCCCCAGCACTCTGACGCAGTCGAGGTGAAGTCCGTGAACGCCGAGCTCAAAGCACGCCTGTTCGCCGGCCTCGCGGATAATTACATCCATCTCCTTCTTGGTTTTCTCCACCACGTCCTCAATCCGGGTAGGGTGAATACGCCCGTCGGAGACCAGCTTCTCCAGGGCCATGCGCGCGATCTCCCGGCGCACGGGATCATAGCCGGACAGGATCACCGCCTCCGGCGTGTCATCGACTATGACGTCGATGCCGGTGCACGTTTCAAAAGCCCGGATGTTCCTGCCTTCGCGTCCGATAATCCGCCCTTTCATCTCGTCACCGGGCAGGTTGACAACCGACACCGTCGATTCGACCGTATGGTCGGCGGCACAACGATAGATGGCGGACAGGATAACCTCCTTGGATTCCTTCTCGGCGTCCCGTTCGGCCTTGTCACGAATCTCCTTGATAAAGGCGGCCGCCTCCCGTTTGGCCTCCTCCACCATGTTGTCCATGAGCAGCTTTTTGGCCTCTTCGGGCGTCATCTGCGCGATCTTCTGAAGTCTTTCATTCTGCCTGGCGATAATATCCTGCAGCTCCCTCTCACGCAGCCCGATGCCCTTTTCACGGGCGGACAGGGTACTCTCGCGCCCCGAGAGTTCCAGGACCTTGCCCTCGATGAAGTCCGCTTTTTTCTGTAGGTTGGCCTCTTTATCCTCGAGTCGTTTGGCGAGCTTGTCGAGTTCCTGGCGCCTGGAAGTCATCTCCTGGTCGAACTTGGCCTTGATCTTAAGGAAATCCTCCCGGGCTTCCAGGGCGGCTTCTTTCTTGCGGATTTCAGCTTCCTTGGTGGCTTCACTGATAATCCGCCGCGCCTCCTCGCCCGCACTATGGACTTTCTTACGCCCCAACCGCCGGGATACGCTCCAGGTGATGAAGTAGACAAGCGCGCCGGCAACGACGCCCACGGCTACAGGAACAATCAGGCTGTCCATATAGTCCTCCCGCCCGGCATGCCAGGGCCGGGCGCATACAATCTATTCATTGAGATATGGAGACGGGAAACTTCAGGTCAGTCAGGCAAGCAGTTCAATCAGCGTTCGACGGGTCACCGTCAATCGCACCGTCCAGACGCGCCAGCAGGCGATCCAGCCCGACGGATTGTTGCTCCTCAAACTGCGACACGTCTTCGGACTTCTCAAGGAGTTCCGAGGCGATCGACATGGCGGCCAGAATGGCCACCTTGTCTCGCGCCTGGAAGCGGCTCCGTGTGGCCACATCCCTCATCCTTGAATCCACGTAGTCGGCAACCTTGGAGATATATGCAACGTCATTGCTCGCTGCAATCGGGTAATTTTCCCCGAGTATTTTTACGGTAACCATGTTTTCTACGGCAAAATCAGTCATTAAGCGCCCCGAGAGCTGACTGATACCTGTGTTCCTATCTCACTATCGCTTAAGACGTTATACACACTTCTTTAAGTTGTGTCAAGAAAAAAATCACAGGCCGATGGTCTCAAACTCCTTGATGCGGTCAAGAACGGCCATAAGTTTGGACTTGACGACGTCCGCCTGATCCGCCTGAGACAACTTGAATTCCTCAAAACTCTGTCTCATCCGGTTCAGTTCGCTCCCTAAGTCCCTGTTCTCTTCGCGGATAGCGGTCCGCTCGCGGCGCAGTTCCTCCAACTGCGCCAGCACCGCTTCGACTTTCTCTTCCAGCAAAGCGAACTTTCCCGACATTGTTATTTTTCCCTTATTTCTGCGTTGAAGTCACGCTTGAGCATATCTATGATATTTTGTTGCAAGCCATCAACTTCCTGACTTGACAACGACCGCTCGCTGGATCGATAACTGATCGAGACGCCGACCGATTTCTTCCCCTGCTCAATCTGCCGGCCGACGTAAACATCGAAAACGTCAATCGCATCAGCCAATTGGCCGGCGGTGGCGGCAATACGATCCAGCATATCACCCACCCGCGTCGTCACATCGACCACTATGGCAAGATCACGAGGAGCCGCCGGGTAGACCGGCAAAGGTTCAAACTCGGCCTTGTCCCGGCACAGTGCAATTAAATCAGAAATCGACAGTTCCGCAAGGTACAAGGGCTGTTTTATGTCGAATTTTCGCGCCACTGCCTCGGACACTTTGCCGACCGGACCGGCTCCAACCGAGCCAACTTTCAACTCAAACGAGATGTCCTCGTCCAGGTAGGGAACCGAACGGCTTTCGAAGGCCGTCCCGGGCCAGCGGAAGTGGGAGGCAAGACGACCTATGGCCCCGGCGACGTCATAGAAGTCCAGCGGCCGGGGTTCTTCACGCCACAGGGCCGGCGTTTGGCCGGTGACCAGCAGAAGCAGTCGGTCTTCCTCGCGCCATTGACCGGACGCATCGGGAGGAAAGTATGCCCGGCCGATTTCAAAGAGGCGAAGATCCATGTTCCGGTGCGCATGATTGTGCTTTACGGCCGCCAGCCCACTGAGCGCCAGGCAGTTTCGCACAATGTCGAGGTCTTCCGAGATGGGGTTGACTATTTTCAACTGCGGCAAGGCAGGATCAAGCAGGGCCGCCTCCCTGCTGCCGGCCAGGCCGTGCCCGACAATTTCCTCAAACCCGCCGGCCGTCAGAATCCGCCGGACTTCGTCCGCAAAGAGATCTTCCCCGTGCAGCGGGGTGAACAAGGGACCGAGATTCTCCACGGCGTCCGGAATGCTGTCATACCCCTGGATCCTGGCCACTTCTTCGATAAGATCAACTTCCCGGCTCACGTCGTGGCGGAAAGTCGGCACCGTGACCTTCATCGGATCGCCGTCTTCCACCGTAAATTCAAGGTCGGTGAAAATCTGCTTCATGCGCTCCACGGGGTAGTTTGTTCTCAGAACGGTGTTGCACCGTTCGGGTCGGAAGGTGATCACCCGGGGCTCGATCGGCGTCGGATAGCAGTCCACGAGGCCGTCAAGCACTTCGCCGCCGCACAGTTCCTGAAACAGGCCGGCCACACGTGCCGAGGCGTGCGGCAGGTTGTTGGGATCGACGCCTTTCTCAAAACGCGTCGAGGCCTCGGATACGAAACCCAACTCTTTGCGGCCTCGGCGTATCACTTTGGGATCGAAATACGCCACTTCCAGCAGGATATTGGTGGTCGACTCGGAGACTTCGGACTCAAGCCCGCCCATCACGCCGGCCGCGGCCATGGCTTTCTTTCCGTCGGTGATAAGCAGCACCTCCGGCGAGAGCGCGTGTTCCTTGCCGTCGAGAGTGACCAGCTTTTCGCCCTTGCCGGCACGGCGAACCAGGACCTCGTTGGAACCGAACCGGTCCAGGTCAAACGAATGAATGGGATTGCCGGTCTCGAGCATCACAAGGTTGGTGATATCCACGACGTTCGAGATCGGCCTCAGCCCGGCCGTCAGCAGTCGCTTCTGTACCCACCACGGAGAGGGGCCGATCTTCACGTTTCGAATAACGCGAGCCGTGAAACGCGGACATGCCTCCGGATCTGCAATCGTCACCTTGATGACGTCGGATGTCTTCTCGCGGGATGGTTTCAACTCAGGAATCGGATAGCGCACCCTGACCGACGCCAGTGCAGCCAGGTCGCGTGCGATGCCTGTCGCCGACATGGAGTCGGCCCGGTTGGGCGTCAACTCGAAATCGAGAATATAGTCGTCGAAATCAAGCTGGTCGGCCAGCGGTGTTCCCGGGATGGTCCGGCTTTGCAGCACCATGATTCCCGAGTGGTCGTCCGAGATGCCCAGCTCCGCTTCAGAACAGATCATGCCCCGAGACAGGACCCCGCGGATCCTGGCGTCTTTGATCTCGATGCCGCCGGCGAGCCTGGCCCCGGCCAGCGCCACGGGTACTTTCTGACCCACCGCGACATTGGGAGCACCGCATATGACGTCCCACGTTTCGCCGCCGATATCAACCGTGACCTTCCTGATCTTGTCGGCCCCGGGGACGGGTTCGACGGCCAGGACCTCTCCGACTACGACCTTGTCCAGATGCCGCGCGGTGGAAATGATGTCTTCGCAGGCCGTGCCGCACATGGTGAGCCGTTCGGCCACCGTCTTGACCGGCCAGTCGACACCGGCCAGTTCCGTGAGCCAGCGGTAAGAGACTTTCATGCCTAGTTAAACTGCCTGAGAAACCGGACGTTGTTGTTAAAGAACAGCCGGATATCGTTGATTTTATACTTGAGCATAGCCACGCGCTCTACGCCCAGCCCGAACGCGTAGCCGGTATACTTCTCCGAGTCATGCCCGGCTGCCTCGAGCACGGCGGGGTGAATCATACCGCAACCGAGAATCTCCAGCCAGCCGGAGTACTTGCAGAGCTGGCAGCCCTTGCCCCCGCAGAGAAAGCAGGAGATGTCCACCTCGGCCGACGGTTCAGTGAACGGGAAAAAGGACGGGCGGAATTTCAGCTTAAGGTCTTCGCCGAAGAAGTTGCGACAGAACGCCACCAGGGCACCCTTGAGGTCCGCCATAGTCACACCTTCGTCGATGAGAAAGCCGTCGACCTGATGAAACGATACGTGCGCCCGGGTGGATATCTCTTCGTGGCGGAACGTCTTCCCCGGGGCGATGATCTTGATCGGCGGTTTTCGCCTCTCGAGTTCGCGCGCCTGCACCGGGGTGGTGTGGGTCCGCAGCAGCCTGCCGCCTTCGACGAAAAACGTATCCTGCATGTCGCGGGCAGGGTGGTCCGGCGGAAAGTTCAGGGCCTCGAAATTGTAATAGTCCGTCTCGACATCCGGCCCGCGCGCGATTTCGAAACCCATGCCGTAAAAAGTCCGGCAAATCTGCCCCATGACCTGATTGATGATGTGGATAGTGCCGACTGTCTGGGCGGTCCCCGGCAGGGTGGGATCGAAGGCGGACAATCTTCGTGAGGTCGAGAGCCGGCCCATGGCCGCCGAGAAGCACTCTTCCAGCTGAGCACGCATCTGGTTGGCGCGGGCTCCGGTCCGCTTTCGCTCCTCGAGCGGAAGATCCTTCAGGCTCTTCAGGAGCGACATGACCGGGCCTTTTCGCCCGAGATACTGAACTTTCAGTTCCTCTAGCGAACCGAGCGAATCGGCCTGTCCGATTCGCTCGAGCACTTCTTCCTCCAACCTGGCAACTTCATCCAGAAGCGACATGGCCGACCGGACTCCGCTTACTTGCCTGCAGCGATTTCAGCCAGCCTGGTGAACGTAGCCATATCGCGCGCCGCGATATCGGCCAGGGCCTTTCTATCAAGCTCAACACCGGCCTTCTTCAGGCCGTTTATGAAGGTCGAATAGTTGGTGTTGCAGCTTTTGGCCGCCGCCGAAATGCGCGTGATCCAGAGGGCACGGAATTCGCGCTTCTTATTGCGCCGGTCACGGTAGGCATACTTGAGCCCTTTGTTAACCGTTTCCAGAGCCGTACGGTAGAGCTTGCTGCGCCCTCCGTAGTTGCCCCGGGCCTTCTTGAGTATCTTTCGGTGCCGCCTGTGGGCTGCAACGTTGTTTTTCGCACGTGGCATATGTGTTCATCTCCCGGCCGGAGCCCGGCCTCGAAGTCTCAGTAGGGAAGCATTCTCTCTACTTCGCGGAGGTCCGCCCCCGAAATGAGGGTGGGCTTCCTCAGTTTGCGAAGCCGCTTGGTGGGTTTCTTATTCAGTATGTGGGTTTTGTAGGCATGGCGCCGCTTGATTTTGCCGGTGGCGGTTCGCGAGAACCGCTTGGCGGCACTACGCTTGGTCTTCATCTTGGGCATGTCATTCCTTTACTGCAATTCGACTCAGTTGTCTGATTTCAACAGGGTGAGGCGGTCGGTCGGAAACGGGACTGACCGGCCACGGGGCCTAGTCCTCCGTTTTTGCCGCCTCCTTCTCCGCCTGGATTTTCTTGAGCAGTCCCGCCTTCGGGCTGAGTATCATACTCATCGTGTAGCCCTCCATCTTCGGCGCGACGTCCACCTGAGCGATGTCCTCCAGATCCTCCTTTACACGATTGAGGATCTTCCGACCGAACTCCTGATGGGTCATCTCTCGACCGCGAAACATGACGAACACCCGGACTTTGCTTCCAGCTTCCAAGAATTCGCGAACGTGGCGCGTCTTGAAATCGTAGTCGTGATCATCGATCTTGGGCCGGTACCGCATCTCCTTGAGCTGCAAGGCGTGTTGACGTTTCTTGGATACTTTGTCCTTCTTGGCCAGTTCGTACTTGTACTTCCCGAAATCCATGATGCGACAGACCGGCGGCCGGCTGTCCGGGGCAACTTCAACCAGATCCATGCCCCGCTCCCGCGCACGCTCAAGAGCTTCGCCGATCGGCAGAATGCCGACCTGCTCACCTTCCGGTCCGATCAACCGAACAGGGGACATCCTGATTCGGTGGTTAACGCGAATGTCTCTGGTGCCTATGAATTCCTCCTATATCTTTTCCTTACCGTCTGACACGCTTCCCTTCGAGGCAACCTCGGCCTGCAGCAGGGCAACGGCCTGATCGACCGACTTCACACCTATATCGCCGGTGCCGTGTTTTCTCATGGCGACCGAATCGGCGGTGGCCTCCCTGCCGCCGACGACAAACATGTACGGCACCTTCAGCAGCTCGGCGTCGCGAATCTTGGCTCCGATCTTCTCCGACCGATCATCCAGGGTAGCCCGTAAACCGGCTCGCCGCAGGCGCTCAAGCACGCCCGAAGCATACTCGTTCAGGTCATCGGTTATCGGCAGAACCTTGACCTGGACCGGGGCCAGCCAGAGCGGGAAGTTCCCGGCGTAGTGTTCGATCAGGACACCGAAAAACCGTTCAATGGAGCCGAGCAGGGCTCGGTGGATCATATACGGCCGCTTCGGCTTGCCGCTCGAGTCAATATAATGAATATCGAACCGCTCCGGCAGTGAAAAATCGAACTGAATGGTAGAGCACTGCCATGATCGCCCGATGGCGTCCTTGATCTTGATATCGATCTTGGGGCCGTAGAATACGCCCTCTCCCTCGTCGACCGTGTACGCCAGGCCGGCCTTCTCGAGAGCCGCCTGAAGGCCCGCCTCGGCCCGGCTCCAGTCGGCGGCACTGCCGATGGCCTTATCGGGGCGCGTCGAGAGGAATATGTCATACTCGGTAAAGCCGAACGATCTGAGTATATGCACGCAGAAGTCCAGCAGCCAGATCAACTCGTCCTCCATGCCCTCGGGGGTGACGAAATGATGAGCGTCATCCTGGGTAAAACCACGCACGCGCATCAGGCCGTGAAGCACGCCGGGGCGCTCGTACCGGTAAACCGTCCCCAGTTCGGCCCAGCGCAGGGGCAGATCGCGATAGGACCATCGCCGCGACTTGTACATCTGGATATGAAACGGGCAGTTCATCGGCCTGAGCTGGAACTGCCGCTGATCCACGTCGATCGGGGCGTACATGTTCTCCCTGTAAAAATCCGTATGGCCGCTTTGATGCCACAGATCCAGCAGCGCCACATGCGGCGAGTATACTACTTCGTACCCGTTTCTGAGGTGTTCGTCGCGCCAGAACGTTTCAATCTCGTTTCGTATCCGTGCCCCCTGAGGCAGCCAAAGAATAAGGCCGGCCCCGACTTCGTCCGAGACCGTGTACAGTTCGAGCTGCCTGCCGAGCACGCGGTGATCGCGCTTGCGGGCCTCCTCCAGGCGTTGCAGATAGCCGTCAAGCATCGATTTCTTCGGATACGAAACGCCGTAAATGCGCTGGAGCATCCGGCGGTTCTCGTCACCGCGCCAGTAGGCCCCGGAGGACGAGACCAGCTTGAACACTCTCACCATACCGGTCGTCGGCAGGTGCGGACCGCGGCACAGGTCTACGAAACGCGAGTCCCGGTACAAGCTGACGGTGTCATCTTCCAAATCCTCGAGGAGTTCCACCTTGTACTGCTCCCCGCTCTCCTTGAAGAAGTCAATTGCCTGCCGGCGGTTCATGTCCTCGCGCTTGAACGGCGCATCCTCGGCGATAATCCGGGCCATCTGCTTCTCGATGCGCTCGATGTCCTCCGGGGAGAACGGCTTGTCTACATCGAAATCATAATACCAGCCCTCGTCAATGGGCGGGCCGATAGCCAGCTTCACGCCGGGGAACAGCTCCTGCACGGCCTGGGCCATGATATGCGAGCTGGAATGCCAGAACACCTGCCGCCCCTCGGGGTTATCGAAAGTGAGAATCTCAATCGGCGCATCGGAGGCAATCGGATAGCTCAGGTCGCGGACCCGGCCGTCAACCTTAACGGCAATCGCCTGACTGGCCAGCCGTGGGGAGATTTGCCTGGCAATCTCGGCTCCGGTGATACCGGAATTGAACGGCTGAACCGATCCGTCCGGGAATTTTATCTGTACTTTTGCCATACTGTCAAATAAGTCCTATAACTAAATACGGGAGGCTGGGCCAGACCGTGCACGACAGCTTCCCGCACAAGCCACCAATGGTGGGCGATACTGGAATTGAACCAGTGACCCCTTGCATGTCAAGCAAGTACTCTAACCAACTGAGCTAATCGCCCACACGTCCAAGTTTTATCAATTCGGCCGAATTTCGACCCGACCCTAATCCTATAACCTTATATCGAACTTGTCAACAGAATTTTTAGCCCCACGCCACTGACAACTTTATGAATCTTAACGCCTTACGCACGGGTTGACCCGGGAACAAGGCCGCAGCCCACCTGCGGGCGCGGAGCGGGTCGGGCGTGACGTCCCTCGCTACAGATCGCGCCTAGGACGCCGATATACGTGGTAGAGACTTAACTTACATGGACGTAATGCGAGCGCACACTCGCCGCATACGAGCCGTTCGATCCGCACAGGAGACAAGCCATGCCATCCAGTCAGATTAGTCAGATCAGCACCATAATGGAGATCGTGCTCGCGACCAGGCCGCAGTCAGTGCTGGACGTCGGGGTCGGTTTCGGCAAGTACGGGTTTCTCTGTCGCGAATACCTGGAGCTATGGGACGGACGCGACAGATACGGTGACTGGCAGAGACGTATCGACGGCATTGAAGCTTTCGAACAATACCTCACGCCGGTGCACGAACACATTTATGACAACATCTACGTCGGCGACGCCCTGAGCCTGCTTCCCGGGCTGGATACACACTACGATCTTATCCTTCTAATCGACGTTATCGAGCACTTTACGCTTGACGACGGGCGTGCTCTTCTGGCCGAGTGTGCGCGAAAAGCAAACGCCTGTCTTGTCTCCACGCCGCTGGCCGCCTCGGCCCAGGCGGAGGCGTTCGGCAACCAATACGAGGTCCACCGTTCACAGTGGACCGGCCGACATTTCGACGACTACGCCAACAAGGTGTTTATCCCCAACGCCAGATCGCTGGTCTGTTACCTGCGTTTCGACGGGGCACGGGTACAGGCCAGAACGGCCCCGGCCGCCGCACCTGACGCTCAACGCTGATTTCGCGGCGGGGATGGCCCGAGGCCGGGCAAAAAAAAGCCCCGGGAAACACCGTCCCGGGGTTACGCGAGTTGCATCTCCCGTTCCGCCTCAGGCGATACCGACCATTTTCATGAAGGTCTCGGCCTTCAGGTATTCCTCCCGCAGAGCTTCACAGTGAGCCTGCATATCAGCCTCCTCGATCTGCAGGTAATCCAGCACGCCGGCCCCGAGATGACCGATCAGATAGCGGTCCTCGTTCTCATAGAACGTCACCTTGGCCAGGTGGTTGGCGACGTGGACATAGAACGCAAGAGCATCATCGTTTTCGCTCAACTGCGGGTGGTGGTGATATCCGATAGCCTGCATGAGCCGCTCGGGGAGTTTCCATTGCTCGGCCAGGACTGCGCCGAGCTGGGCATGGTTATATCCGAGAACCTGCTCTTCAATCTCGTGGGTGGGCGATTCCCGGTCCTTGGCCCGTGCCTCCGAGAAGATCTCATATTCCTTTCTCAGAAAGCAGCACAGAATGTTCTTGCCCACGTCATGCAGTAATCCGGCCGAGAACCCGGCATCGGGATCAATGACGGCACGGCTCCGGACCTTTCGGGCGAGCAGACGGGCACAGAAGCCTACGGCCAGGGAATGCCGCCAGAACTTCTCCTGGTACTCCTGATCAAACTCATCTCCCTTGAACATGTCAAGGACCGAGGCGGACAGAATAAGATTCTTGATGGCCTCCATGCCAACGACGACCACCGCCTGCTTGACCGACTCCACCTCGCGCGTGAGCCCGTAGAAAGCCGAGTTGGTCAGTTTGAGCACCTTGACCGACATCGCAGGGTCTTCCGACAGGATGCCGGCGATTTGGGCGGCGGATACATGGGGATCGTTGATCACCTTCTGGATCTGATGAAATACAATAGGCGGCGTAGGGAGATTCCTGATATTGGAAATAACCTGCCTGACTCGGTTGTCAATCGTGGCAATAGCCATATCTGCGATCCATTTGACTACAAGTTCAAGTCTTCAATCAAGCGGTCGGCAATCAGGTCCCTGATGTCCGGTCGGTCGTAGAAGCCCTCCCGAGCCCGTTGACGGGCCTGCTCGATCTTATCTTCTCTCGGCCGGTCGGCGCGGTCGACCGCTCCGTCACCGGTCTTCTCCGCCCTGAGGGCGGCATCGGCCAGCTCTGCCAGCCGGCACCTGGCGTCCCGGGAAATCTCAACCGAATCCTGCGGCGGGGCGCCCTTCTCAACCGCCTCCTGCCGGTCCTGCGACCTGTCGGCGGGGGACGGGAGGGGCGGTTTGTTCGACAGCGGTCCTATCTCCATCGTTTTACCTTCCAACTATCCTATCGTCGGCACGCTACCTGAACTTTAACTTTAGGCAGCTCACTATTGCATTTTCCGCGGGCGATTCAACTCTTGCCGTCGACGAAGTGCGGCAACGGGTCGACATTGCCCATGTACTGCAGTATCTTCTGACTGCTCCTGAGTTCCTCCAGTTCCGCTCGAATTCTCTCGTGCCGATCACGGGCGTACTGCTCGTTTTCCGCGACCAGCCGTATGTTTTTCTTGACCAGCGTTATGATACAATTGACCAGCCGCTTGACCTCGGGGTGGACCGACGCGACGCGAAACAATTGCGGGCTTGTCTCCCGGATCGCCGTAATCTTCGCCTCGGACTCCCTGATGCGGCACTGGCAGCGCTCGATCTCGGCATACAGATCGAGCAGGTTTTCGTCCTTGTCGTACTTTACGACATCCCGTTGCTTGTCCAGCAAGATGTACAGCGATTGGTAAAAGGAGTACTCTTTTTTCAAGACAGCAATGAGGCCCTGTTCGAGTTGCGTGATCGCGTTCGTGTCCATACCCTCCTCGTACCTATGCGCGAGTGGACCGCGAGCCGGAAGCGGCGTTGTCCGGCGGCGTCCCGGCACCGGGGACCTGGTCTCTGATGCCAACCCAGCCCTCGCGAATGTTTTTCAAAATCTTGATGTTGCTGTGTATGACACTTAAGTCCTTGGTCGCCTGGACTAAATCAGTCTGGTTGATCAGAAAGGCATACAGCGCGCCCAGTCTCTCGGCGATCTCGCCTCCCCGTTCAAAATCAAGCGTCGTGTAAAGGTGGGTCACGAATCTCCTGGCATGCTCCAGGTGTTCGTGACCCTGCTGCAGGTCGTTGGCCTCGTAACTCTCGACGGCGGCCGTATACGCCGATACGGCCCCGTCGTATACCTGGACGATGAGGTCAAGCTGCGACTTGCCCATCGTGTCGGTGCGCCGGTAAGCGTTCAGCGCGTTTTCCATAACCTCCCTGCCACCTGCCCCTTAGTCTCCGGTCCGAACCCAGTTGGCGTTGATATTGGCCAGTTGGCTTGTAAGGTAGTCTCCCTGGGCGTTGAGTTGACCGAGGATTTGTTCCATCCGCTGGAACTGAAGAGCCAGCCGTTCACGCCGCATTACCAGCCGTTCGTCAAAGGCCGTGACGCGCTCCTTCAGATATTCGATCTGATTCTGATACGCCCGGATGCGGCGGTCTATCATGCCGTCCCCCACCTTGGTGAGGCTGTCCAGCACGGTCTGGAGATTCGAAGCCACGCCCTTGGATAAAGTGATGGTTCCCTCGCTGCCGCTTGTCAGCCGGTCGGCATCCAGCGTGATCCGCAGCTTCAACCCCTCCGTCGTGGCGTTGCCTTCTTTGCCGGTCAGATACTGCCCGCTGCCCTCAGCCGCCTCTCCGTTGATGGTCCCCTCCACGTCCTGGCCCGGGACGGCGGTCCCCGAAGCCAGACCCAGCAGAGCAAAGGCGCCGCTTGGAATTGAGGTAACGATGCCAACCTTGGACCCGCTGCCGTACGTCGAACTGGTCAGTTCCAGGTACCCGATCCCCGAGCCGGACTCGACCCATTCGACCGACAGGCCCCGGTTACCGATCAGGGGGTCGCTGTCAATCTTGTCCTGGAGTTCCCGGACAAGCTCGTCGGCCGAATTATACGTTTTCTCCGACAGGATGATATCATCGGACTGCACACCGTTTATGGTGAACTTAAGACGGTTGTTGGAGCTGTTCAGCGTCAGCGGCGTGGCGGTCGGGTCGGCGATGCCGCTGCCCCTGTAAACGCCGCGCGTAGCCGCCTGCGTAATGTCAACCTCGTAATCTTCGCCGACCCTGGTCTCGTTGCCCGCCGACACGAACTCGATGGAACTCGAGGAGCTGTTGCCCGAGTCGGCGAACAGGTCTATGACGTCGTCCAGATTGTTGCGCAGCGCCTCCTCAAACCGGCTGGTATCCTTTATGGACAGCTTGCCGTCCGTGCCGGTGCGTATGCCGATCGTGAACAGCTGGTTGAACTTCGAGGTGAGACCCGTGACCCGTGACGCGATGACGCGCCTGATGGAGTACTGCATGGACTGGACCACGGAATCTCCGAACAGCACTCCCGTCTCCTTGGTGTCCTCGCTGTACGCATTCTGCCGGTCTATGAAGTCGTTGACGTCGTTGTAGGCGGCGATCAGGTCATTGATCCTCTCTTTTATGCCGGTGATATCGATGTCCGTCTTGATGGTCACGTGGTCGCCCGGGAGCGTTTCCTTCTCCAGTTGGAGAGACACGCCGGCGATGACGTTGTCGAGCGTGTTTGTCTCGGAGGTCACCGTGATCGGCGAGCCGGTTCCGCCTGCCGAGCCGATAGCGACCCGGGCGTCGGAAGCCTGCTGGAGCAGCGGCGCAAACGTCTGCACCTGAAAGATGTCACCGGACTTCAATTGACCGGTCGAGAAGGTGAGTTTGAGCCCGTCGGCTCTCGCACCGACCAGTTCCACCTCGGCATCCGCCTGGGTGACGACAATTGACCCCGAGTCGGTGCCGTCGGTCCAGTCAATCGTGATATTGTCGGTGCCGACCGTCTGCACCCCGGTGCCGGCCACGGTGAACGTATAGATCTTGTTTTCATTGCCGGTGTAGGCCGCCGAGGCCCCCAGCGAGATGGCGGCATCCGATCCGGAATCCATGCTGACGGCTTCGGGATCGTCAAAGGACGACGTCGAAAAATTCAGGTTGTTGCCGCCGGAAAGGTTCGAAGTGACATTGATCGTGTTGGTGACGCCGCTCGTATCGGCAGAAAGAATCAGCCGGTAGGCTCGGGAACCGGAGCCGTCGTTTATGATCGTGGCGGTGACGCCGGCGTCGGCGTCGTTGATCGCCTTCTTGATTCCCACGAGCGAGTTGTTGCCGGCGTCAATGGTGATAACGTCGGGTGAGGCGGAACCAACGCTGATGGTTATTGTGCCCGTGCCAAGCGAGGAAATCGACTCATCGGAGAATCCCTGCGAGGCCAGCTGGTGGTTGCGGGCCAGTGACAGCACCTGCAGGTCATAGGAGCCCACGCTCACCCGCCCGCTGGCCGTGGCGCTCAGGATCGATTCATCGGAGACGGATATGGAGGCTTTTTCAAAGGTGCTTCTCCTCATGAGAAGCGCTGACTTGGTCTTGAGCGCGAGGATTTTTGCCTGCAGGGCCTTGAGAGTGGAAACGATGTTAGTTTTGGCGGCCTGTTCCGTCTCCATGAGCACGGCCGGGCGCCGCTCAAATTGCATAATGGCATCGATGTATTCGGCGGTGTTGATCCCCGAACTGATGCCCTCGATCGAGAAAGATGGCATGTTACTCCTGTAATCGAATCGACATCACTGTCGTTATGCTTGCCTGTGTTGTTGGATTCGGGGGAGGTCAAGCCTCCCCCGAATCGCATCTATCGCCATGGCGATTAGAAGAGTGACAGAACCACCTGCGGGATCTGGTTCGACTGGGCCAGCATAGCCATGCCCGTCTGCACCAGGATCTGGTTCTTGGTAAATTCTGACATCTCTTCCGCCATGTCAGTGTCACGAATCTGCGACTCCGAAGCCGTCAGGTTCTGAGCGGCAACGCGGAGGTTTCTCAGGTTGGACTCCAGAGTGTTCTTCTGGAACGATCCGAGAGTACCTCTGGCCGTCGACACCTCGAGAATGGCGTTGTCGATGAGCGCCTGGGCGTCCTGAGCGCCCTGGACGGTAGTCACGTCCATTTCCGCCAGCGAGGTGAACATGTTGCCGGCGAGGTTCTTGGCCAGTGACGAGGCCGCCATGTTACGGATGCCGATTTCGGTCGTTTGACCGACGTTGCCACCGATCTGGAAGACCAGCGACTGGTTAAAGTTGTTGATCGTCTCCGTACCGCCGTTGGAATCCAGGCCGTACCTGACAACGATCGACTCACTGCGGTTGGCATTGAAAATGGTCGAGTTGATACCGGCCGTCACCGAGCTCGCCGGGCCGCCGTCCAGACGGACGCCGAACTTGGCCGCCTTGACATCCAACAGCAGGTTGCCGACGTTGATACCGTTCAGAGCCGTTGCCACCGTGAAAGTGGCCGTACCACGGCTGCTATCGTCGGCGTCCTTGTTGTACAAGGTGACGTCGTGGGTGGTCCCGTACTTGGCGGCCGTAATGGTGTTGGTGTAGTCGTCAAACCTGACCAGGGCATCAATCCCCGTATTCGGCAGGGTGTCCGTCGTCAGCCCCAGGACGTTGATTAGGTTCCCGACGCCCGCGGTTCCGGCGTGCTCACTGAGCTTGATGCTGTATGCCGAACCCTCGTCCTGTGTCGAGAACTGGATCTGGTTGGTGTTGGCCTCCGTAGCCACGATGTCGTTAACACCGCCTATAATGGTCCCGAAACCGCCCGAGCCGCCAGTGGTGGCAAGGGCCGTGTTCATGGCCGTAATCAGCGTGTCGAGACTGTTGTAGCCGGCCGCCCCCACCGTTGCCTGGGCCGTCCTGCCGCTTGCCCACTGCTCGGTCACGACGGTAAACTCGAGGACGTTAGCCGACTGGCCCCGCGAGGACGCGGCCGTGAAGTCAAAGAGCTGGCTGCCGGCATCAGCCGGATTAGCCGTGACTGACTCCACCCGAACCGTGTACTGGGCACCGGTGTTGGCCGTCTTGATACGAATCGGGCTGCCGGCGGCGGTCGCTGTGACAACCAGCCTACCCGCCAGCTCGGTATTCAGATTGATTTGCGACTCAATCTTGCCGGCGACGTCAGCAGCCGTATCGTTAAGAGCGACGTCGATCGAGACCACCTGATTACCGGCTGGTGACTCACCGTACTCCTGGTAGTTCAGGATGATGTCGTAGGTCCCGACGTTACCCGCGGTGGCAACCGCCAGAGCGGCGGCTGACGAGACCATACCCGACGTTGCCGCGGCGGCAAGGGTCAGGTCATTGCCCCAGGCATCCGCCAGGGTAATGGTACCGGTCGATTTCTTGGCCACGTCGGAGGCCTGCAGCACGTCGAGGTTGTGAATCTTCTCCACCAGGTTGGCCGGATCGCCGTCCGTGTTGGCGAGCGACAGACCGAGCGAGGTGGTGTTCAGCGACGCCGTCGAGTCAGCCGTCTTGGTGGCTGAGATCGAGTGCAGGCCGGTCGACAGGCCGGACTTGATAATGCTCAGGCCCGAGGAGTTCGCCGACGTGATGGTGGCGATGTTATCCTTCGAGCCGTCGAGGATCTTCTTCGTACCGAACTGGGTGTTGGCCGCGATCCGGTCAATAGTCTTGATCGCGTTGGCAATTTCGGCCTGGTCGGCAGCCAACTGATCGGTGTCGTTGAAGCCCTCGTTGGCGGCGTGAATAGCCAGCTCTCTCATCGAGATCAACAGGTTGTTGATTTCGGTGAGGGCGCCCTCAGCCGTCTGGATCATGGAGATCGATCCTTCCGAGTTCTGGATAGCTCGGTTCAGACCGGCAATCTGAGAGCGGAACTGCTCCGAAATCACCAGACCGGCCGGATCGTCTGCCGCTGCGTTAATTCGGAAGCCGGACGAAAGTTTCTGCATTGACTTCGTCAGTGCATCATTCGTCAGCTTCAAGTTCCTGTTGGCATTCAGAGCCGCCAGGTTGTGGTTGATACGAAGTGACATCAGTCAATCCTCCTTGACTATGTATCAGGTTTCCTTACCGCTTGGTATCGGTTTTGGGTTCTCCATGACGTCACTTCCTATGTCAAATCAGTCTCCAATACGAGTTCTTCCGATAAACATCGGTTTGCGTACAGGACGGTCTTGGTGCGCGGTATACCCTCCTCTTACTTTACATTGGCTTGGCTACACCGAATCCTTGTGTCATACTCTGTTCATCGGCAAAAGGGTAAGCGACTTAAGAGTTCTCCCCCCTCTTTTTTGTGGGTCACACAGGGCCGGGCGGTCAGGCGATCTAGGCCTTCCCGGCCGGCTGCGAAAGGTGGCTGAGGCGGTCGTGGGCAGGCTTGAAATGAGGATCGATCTGCAGCACGCGGCGATATCCTATGATCGCCGAATCTGTATGTCCCATATGGAGATAGCATTCAGATAGATTATACAGGGCAAGCGGATCGTTCGGTTTCTGCTGTAAGTACTTCTCGTAATAGGACATAGCAGAGTCGAAATGTCCCATTTTCGCATACAGGTCTCCGACAACGTGAAGGAAGTCATGCTCGGACGGCTCGATCTGGAGGTACTTTTCCAGCGCCCATATGGCCTCTTTCGGCTTGTCGAGCCGGGCACGGGTCAAACCGAGGTTTCGGTAGACCACACCGGGGACGGAACTGCACTCCATGGCCTGCTGGTAGTACGTCTCGGCGGCCGCATAGTCTTCCATCTTATAGTAACAGTTGCCCAGATCGTTGAGGATTTCACCGGACGCGGATCCACGGGCCGCCAGATCGGCATAGAGACCGGCGGCCTCCGACCAGCGTCCGGCCCCGGTAAGGGCCGAAGCAAGCTGGATTGACAGCGCCTCCGTGGCGCCGGCCATGGCAATTGCCTTCTGGAACAGTTCGCCGGCCCGGTCGTACCGCTCAAGGGTGAGACAGAACTGGCCGAACTGCTCCGGCGCGTTCGGGTCCTCCGGAGCCAGCTCCATGGCCTGGCGGAAGCACTCCTCAGCCCGGTCGTTATCTTTCAGGCCGGAGTAAACCGCGGCCAGGTCCAGCGCCAGGTCTTTTGTATTGCCTGCTCGCTCGGCCTGCTGACGGAGGTATCGTTCCGCCTCCGGCAGGTTGCCCTCACGCTGGTACAGCAGGCCGAGTCGGCGGTTGGCTTCGAGATAGTCGGGCTTTGCCCGCAACGTCTCTGAGTACCACTTCCTGGCCAGCTCGGTATCTCCCTTGATCTCGGCAATCATGCCTAACCCGTAGCAGGCTGCAGGGCGGCTGTCGACGTGGGACAGGATGATGTTATCGTGTTCGGTCGAGGCATGAAACGACTCCTGGGCCTGCAGGTACACCTGGTAGGCCTCGGCCGCCTCGTCGTACCGGCCCAGGCGGCTGTAGGCATGGCCCACCAGCAGCAGCGGATCAAGGTAGGCGGGCTTGATCTCGAGGGCGCGACGGGCACAGGCCAGCGCCTGTTCATGGTCATTCAGGTAAAAGTGTGTCCAGGCGAGCTGGTTGAGACCCATCAAATGAATATGCCGTTCCTTTGGCGCCTCCGGATTCGTCAACTCGACCGCCCGCCCGGCGGCGTCAAGGATCACCGGTCCGTTGTCACGGATGGACCGGTTGAACCCGGTCAACAGCACCTGGGCGTAGTTGAAAAGCGCAAACGCATCGTCCGGGTTTTCCTCGAGCTGTTTCTCCAGCAGGCCGCGCGTCCGCTCCCCTTTCCGTTTCATCTTTTCTTCAGACAAATCGTACCCGTAGTGGTCGAGCCGGACGTCCACCCGGGCCACGGGGACGTCGTCGGGAACGTTGAGAAGGTTGTGAACGATACCCTCGTACCGAAGGTTGAGGTCACGTCTGAATAACCGCACGGACGGCAAGAACGTCACCATGTCCCTCTGCGACCCGTAGACGTTGAACACGTTAATGCAGTATGCGGGGTACTTACCGCTGTTGACAAGTTCCCGCAGCCTCGGAACGCTCTCCTGCCTGACTTTTTCATCAGCGTCTATAATGAATATCCAGTCGCAGGTCGCCTTGTCCATGGAGTAGTTGCGATGCCTGGAGAAGTTGTCTTCCCAAGCCTGGTGGTACACCGTAGCCCCGAAGGACTTCGCTATCTCCACCGTCCTGTCCGTCGAGCCGGTATCCACGATGACGATCTCGTCGACCCAGTCGCGGATGGACCTCAGGCAGTTCTCGAGCATTTCCTCTTCATTTTTCACGATCATGCAGGCGGATATCGTGGCGGAGTTCTCCAGCCTGGAGGCCAGCATGCGGAGTTCCTGCACCTGCCGGCAGTCCCTGAGACCTGCCCTGACAATCGACTCCGCGCTGCCGCAGTCCTTTTCCTGCATATAGAGGTTGGCCAGGTTGAGATACGGAAAGTGATTTGTCGGATCAGCGGAGATCGCCTGCTGCCATGTCTCGATGGCCAGGCCCGTCTCGGCCGTCTCCCGGTACGCGGTGGCCATGAAATTCAGCAACTGCGACCGGTGCGCGGAGGTCGCGGTGAAATGTGTGCCCGCCGGAGCGGCGGCAGACTCGTCGAACGCGGAAAGATACTTCCGGCAGGCCTCGAGGGCGTCACCGAACTCGCGCAGCGATACTTTGAGGTACGCCAGGGCGTAGTACAGGTCCAGGGCCTCCGGACAATCTTCCAGGGCGCGTGCGATGACGGGTTCAGCCTCGGCAAAGCCGTGCTCACGGACGTAACCGAAGGCAATCAGGTGGTCATACTTGCGCCGCCGGGCGGCATCGCTGAACGGGTACTGCCGTTCGAGCGGCTGGAGCACGGACAGGACCTTATCCTCGAGGTTATTGACGTAGTAGTACTGGGCCAGAGCAAGCGCCGCGCCGACGTCGGCCGGATCGCTTCGCACGGCCATCAACAGCCTGTCGAGGGTGGCTCCGGCGGTAGCGGCGCTCCTGACGGGCGGCCGCCCGGTGCTCTTGCGGTGCCGCGTGACCTTTCCTGTCCTGGACTTTGCCACGGTTCAGTCTCCCCTCTCGGCGGTCGCATCTTCGCCCTTCAGCGACAGCAGCAGGCCTGCGATTTGATCCACCTTGTCCCGAAGGTTGAACCTGCGGGCGATATACTCACGGTTTTCAACGGCCAGGCGGCGGCGGTCGACGCGCTCATACTTCTTGACGAGCTCAAGGCAGCCGTCCGGATCTTCAAACAGGCAGCCATCCGGGTAAAGGCGGTCGGCGCCGTACCAGTTGTGGACAAGCGGCATGAGTCCCGACGCCATGCCTTCAGCAATCGAATAGTGGAATGATTCGAACAAAGAGGTCGAGACGACGAAATCCTTGTCGGCGTACCAGGCCGGTATGTCCTCCACCCAGCCGTGGAAGGTAACGGGCAGCGGCGAGTGACGCAGGAAGTTGTCGAAGTATAGGGCGATGCGCGAGTCCTGATGCGTCCCCGCGACGTGCAGGCTGTAGGCCGGGTCATACTCGTGTATTTTCTTGAAGCAGTAAAGGAGCAGCGGCGGGTTTTTCTTGTAGTTGATGTAGCCCACCGAGGCAATCTTCTTGCCGTACCGTTTGTCCTCGGGAATCGTGAACCGCTCGAGATCCAGGCCGTTGTGGATAACAACGGTATCAACCCGGTTGGCGATCTGCCCCGCGGCGATATCCCTGACCGATTCGTTGACGAAAACAAGGCGGTCGACCTTGCTCCAGTCGACTCGGGAAGGCATATCGGTGAAAGCTTCGTAGCTGTGCAGGCGGGCTATAATCCGGCCTTGTTTCGGTAGTTTGGTGGCCTCTATGAGCAGTTCATCGCACCACTCGAACCAGGACACGTCCGCCCATGACATCAGCTCGGCTATCTGCTCGACGGTGTCGCCCTCGAAATACCGAACGTCGTTGCCTCTGCCCAGCGCGGCGACGATATCCTGCACAAACGCCCGGTGCGAGGCGAACACGGCAATTTTGCCGATACGAGGCGGTGCCGGTTCGACCGATTCACTGACGGCTGTGCCGGACGCTTGGACGGCCTCCTCCGGCCCCGGGCCCGCGGCCGCCCGGTCGAGAACCTCTTGCCATCGCGAAAGCTCGGCCCGGGAGATCGCCGACAGTGATTCGCATTTTCCCTGAAAGGCCAGGAGTTTTCGGGCTCGCTCCAGCAGGCCGTGCCTGAGGAAATATTCCATGGCGTTATTGCGCGCCTTTCTGAAATTCGGATCGAGCCGCAGAGCGCGGTAGAAGCTGACTTCAGCGCGGGAGGGCCTTTCCGCGTTCAGCCACAGGACGGCCAGGTCATTCTGTAATTCTGCGTTTTCCGCATGGAAGTGCGCCAGTCGACGCAGTTGGTGCAAAGCACGGTGAAGCTCGCCCTGAGCCATGTAGACCAGCGCCAGGTTGTACCCGGCATCGTAGTTCCCCGGTGATATTCCCAGTGCCCGCTCAAAATGCTCCACGGCTTCATCGCGGCGATCGCACTTCAGGGCGATAAGCCCCGCCGTGACCGACACCTGTGGGTTGTCAGGGTTCATTTGTGCCAGTTGGGAGACTGATGGGTAGGCCGAAATGAAGTCACCGGCCTGAAGATAGGCGTTCGCCCGGCGGGTCAGTTCTTCGCTGGAGCAGGGCGCCGTTCTCGCCCCACGCGATTGAGCCTGTGAGTGTCCTACTTTCACTCTCGAAATCCGATTTCTGTGCGCCTGCACAAGGCTGCAAGGCACTGATCGATTCGGGCTGCCGATCCCGGCACCCGGTGGCCGGACACAACCGGCATCAGACGGGGGCCAGTTCTTCCTCCTGTACGGCCTGAATCGGCAATTCGTCCAGGGCACGCAGGAGGGAGTGCTTCACGCGGTAATCGGAGTTAACAAGCACCAACTGCTTGCCCAAGTTATTCTCGGTGTTGATGAGAATAGGCCCCTGAAGGTTGACCGACATGTTCTGCGGATCATCCGGAACAGTCGCAACAACATAGGTCTCCACCGATTCGACGCGATCAACTTTCAGTTCGGCGATCTCGTTGGAGTTGATCTCGATGCGGTAGTCCGGAAAGAAGACCACCGGGTTGACGACCAGGAATGCCACAGCCGAATCCTCGGTCGACTGCAGCCACAGGAACGGCTTGAGCTCGTCGATCTCGACCAGGCAGAAGTGCCGCAGTGACTCGAAGCCGAGAACCGGCCGCTCCATAGTGATAAGCTTTTGTGGAGGCACTTCCAGCGTTCCAAATCGCATGCTGTTTACGAGCATAAGAACATCCCTCTGTTAATCCCTATCAGCTTAGAAAATCCAGCAGGCTCGGTTGCACGATCTTTCCGGCGGAGATCAACGCGGCCCGATAGTTGTTTTCATATGTCGTCAGGTCGGTGACGAGTTTTGAAATATCCGCATCTTCCGTCTTTGACAGCAGGTCGGTGAAATTGAGGTTCAGGTCCAGCAGCCGGCGATCGGTTGCCTCCAAACGAATCGTGCGTGCACCGATGGTGGCCCGCTGCTTGAGAAGTTGCAGCAGCCCGTCGTCAAGGTTCTGCAGCAGCATCCCGGTGCCCTCCTGGTCGTCCTTTTCCAGGGCGTTGCGCAGGGTCAGCATACTGCCCAGCAGATCGCTGGAACCAAACAGTTGGAGGGTTTTTGCCGTCCGGCCGTCACCGTCTTCTTCTATGCTGAAGCTCCTGGTGGTGTCATTGTTGACAACCTGTATACCCCGACCGGAGGCGTTGATGGAGGCCGTGATGTCGAGACCTGAATTGTTAAGCTCGTCCAGAAGGTCCTGAACGGTCACAAGCGCAGGATCGGTCACGTCAACGGTGTGAGTCGACCCGCCCTGGTAGACCGTAAAGCTGCCCAGGCCGGCGCCCAGCCGGTTGTTCAGGCTGGTCAACAGATCAGTGACCTGCAGGCCGGGGTCAAGATCTTCACCCACCCTGGTGCCGGGGAACTCACCGAGAACGCAGAGATCACCCGCCGTGGTGCCGCCATTCTCGGCCACCTCGAAGCGAGTCACCGGGTTGAGGTCATCTCCGTCGAGCGTCGGGTCGACCGCCCCGACGATTCCGAGACCCGAGGCCGTGTGGTTGTCCACGTCAACGTCCGTGATCGTCAACCCGAGCGGCACGCCGTTGGTATCGGTGATTACCAGTCCGGTGTTGGCGGCGTTGACAGCCATGGTGACGTTGGCCACGCCGGCCGCCGCGAGCTGAGCGTTGAACTGTGTGATGACATCGCCTATCGTCTCCGCCCCGGAGAGATTCACCTGTACGCCGATGCCGCCGGAGTCCGTCAATTGTATCGTTCCCGGTTCGAGATCAATACCTTTGCCTTCGTTCAGGTCGCTCAACAGCGTGCTGTTCGATATCAGGCCGTTCTCGGTCGCTTCCAGGGTTATGTTGTTTCCTTCATCACCAAGACGAGCCACGAGGTTGGTGATTCCGGAGGCAGTGAGTTCAGCATTTATGAGCGTCAGGACGTCATCAACGGTGGTCGCGCCGCTGATATCCACGGTCGCGACGGGAAGGAAATCGAGATTCCTGTCAGTGATGGTAAACGAGCCCTGATCGATGCCGTTGCCGTTGTGCAGGTCAGCCAGCAAAGTCTGTCCGGTGACGCCAACCTGAAGGTCGGCGTCCTCGCCGAGAATACAGAGCCGTTCCAGGAACGCGGACGCGCCGTCCAGATTGATCGTCATCAGGGACGAGGACTCGACATCGAACTGGATCTCCCCCCGGTCGCCCCGATACAGAACACCGTTGCCCGACACCTCGAACGGGGTGACCTTTGTCCTGAACCCTGAGAAGACGCGGCGTCCCTCGAGTTCCGTGTTGGCCAGCTGTACGAGCTGTTCGATCATCGAGCGGATCTCCTGCGCCGATGCTTCCCGTGCCGCCGCGTCGTAGTTGCCGTTGGCCATCGCAATGGCGACCTCCTTGGCCGATGAGACGATGTCCTTGACGTCGGCGAGAACCGAGTCGTACGTGGTCATCCAGGTCAGTCCCTGGGTCACGTTCTTGCTGTACTGGGCGATCTTGGCCAGTTCCGTCCGGTACCCCAGGTCCCGCAGCGTTCCCAGCGGATCATCAGAGGGTTTGTTGATCCGGCGTCCCGACGACATGTTGGTCTGCATGTCGGTGAAGCGCCGAAGTGACCGCTGCATGTTGAAGACGACCTGGGAGGCCATCATTCCGTTGGTTATGCGCATTGCCGCCTCTCCCGGGTTCCGGCGCCGGTTTCAGTCCCGGCCGCCGCCGGCCGCTCGGACTAACCGCTGTGTTTCTTTTTGGACGGACTGTCCTTGTAGTCGACCACCGAGGATCCGGTGCGGTGCGAAGACCCGCCGATCTTGTCCTTGATCATCTTGACGACGCCGAGAAGGTCACCCTTGATCGTCTTGGATGCCTTTCGATTCTCGGCCTGGATCTTGACATAGATCTCCTCGCGGTGAACGACGACGCTGCTTGGCGCCTCTATCCCCAGGCGTACCTGGCGACCACGAACACCAAGGATCGACACCTTGATGTCATCGCCGATGGTGATAGATTCGCCCAACTTCCGTGTTAGTATCAGCAAGTCACCCTCCGTGGTGTATTGCTCGGCCCCGAGGGGCCTGAAATGTTATCTTCCCACTATGCCCATGGCCCCGATGACGACGTCGAGCGCCTCATCCATCACCGTGATGACCCGGGCGGCTGCATCGTAGGCGTGCTGGAACTTGACCAGATTGGTCATCTCCTCGTCCAGCGATACGCCCTGGACCGACTGCCGGGCGTTCTCAACCTGGTATCGCAAAAGTTCATAGTTGTCCGAGAACGACGTCGCCTCACGCGACTCGACGCCCAGTCCGCCGACAAGACCGCTGTAATAGTCGTTGAACGTCATCGTGTTGTCGGTCATTACCGTCACGTCCCGCAAATCGGATAACTGCAACGCAATCAGGTTGTCGCCGTCCGGGGTGGACGAGGCGGCGATCTTGTTAATGTCCTGCTCGATATCCGCGTTCAGCCGGATCGTGGCGGCGTCGGTAAACCGCGGGTCAAAAAAAGCAACATCAGTGGAACCGTTCTGATATCCGTAGCCGGAACGATGGATGGTGTTGACCCGTTCCACGAGTTCCCTGGTAAGTGCGTTAAGCTCTTCGAGGTACCGTGGAATAATCTCGTCGCGCGATTCCGTCAGGCCGGCCAGCTGACCGTCGATGTTGGCCAGCGTGACGTCGGTCCCTTTCCAGACCACCCGGTGCGTGGTTACGCCCGCCTCGTTCTCGGCCACGGTGTCGATATCGAACGAGTCAGAGCCGTCGACAAGCACCATGGCACCCATGTAAACGATGTTGGCCCCGTTGGCCTTGTCAACCGTGCGCACGTCCACGACGTTGGACAGCTCGTCGATCAGCCGATCACGGGCGTCCCGCAAATCGTTGGCCTTCCTGCCACCCAGCTCGGTCGTCTTTATCTGCTGGTTCAGCTGCGAAATTTCGGCAGTCAAGCGGTTGACATCTTTGGTCATGTCGGTCAGGTCGCGGTCGATCGCGTCGCGGAGCGAGGTCAGCTGCTTGGCCAACTGGTGCAGTCCGTTGATGAACTGGTTGGCCTTGGTCCGTATCATCTGTCGATGGGTGCTCGAATCAGAGTTCGTCGACAGATCCGACCAGGCGTCCCAAAACTGGTTGAGGTAGTCGTTCAGGGAGTTGTCCTGGGGCTCGTTGAACAGCGACTCGATCTGCGACATTGTTTTCTGCTTGTACGTCCACTGGCCCATCGCCTTGTTGGCCTCGCGGTACTGTTGGCCGAGAAAGAGGTCGCGCACTTGGCGGACGTCGTCAACCTGAATACCCATCCCCACCGAGCCGTAGGTGAGGGTTTCCGGCAGGGCGGACGAGATGCGGACCCGCTGGCGGGTGTAACCGGGAGTGTCGACGTTGGCGATGTTGTGACCGATGGTCTGGAGCGTCACCTGGTGTGACAGCAGTGCGCGCTTTCCGATTTCCAATCCCTGAAACAAGCCCGGCATCATACCCTCCTGTCCACGGCCACGTTGGAGCCTTTGCCGGCGGCGGCACCGTCGGCGGCGTACGTATGGTCAGGGTTCTTTATCTTGGACAGCGCCGTCATCGTGCGGGCAATGAACTCGCGCGACTGGTTTAACAGCATCGCGTTCGTGTTCCGGGCCCGGGCGATTCGATCGTTCATGTCGAGAATGATCTCCCTGAGCTGCGTCAAGCGTTCCGCCTGGTCCCTGTCCGCGAACTCGAGAAGCCTGGTGACGGTTACGTCCCCTTCGAGGCTGTTGGCGGCCTTGATCTGACGGATAAGCTCGTCGCGCTCCCTGCTGAGCAACCGGCTCTCGACCAGTTTCTCACGCTGTTTATCGGTGACTTCGTTCAGGCCCTCAAGGTGATTGGAAACCAGCGTCCGCTTCTGCTGGTCCAGCAACTCGAGGAAGGACTCAAAGAGGGCGGCTTCACGACCGATTATGTCTATCAACCGATTAAGCATGTCCGATATTGGCTGCAACGTCCTGTACTCCTTCTATCGGCTTTACCTGTGTGACACTTTAGAGTTCGAGGCACTCGAATTCGCCGTGTGTGCGGCCATCAGCCTGATCACACGCGCGACGTACCGGCGCGTCTCCTTAAATGGAGGAACCCCTTTGTAACGGTCAACGTTCCCCGGGCCGGCGTTATAGGCCGCCAGGGCCAGTTTCACGTCTCCGTACCGATCAATCAGCTGGCGCAGATACCGGCTGCCGCCCCTGATGTTTGCCGCCGGGTCGAAGACGTCCGTGACGCCCATTTCGCGTGCGGTGGTGTCGGTCAGTTGCATCAGGCCCCGGGCCCCGGCGGTCGAGACCGCACGCGCGTCGCCGTTGGATTCAGCCCTGATGACCGAAGCGATAAGCGCCGAATCCAGCTTGGTTTCGGCCGCAGCCCGATAAATATCGGGACCGTACTTGGCCAGGATAGGATCATGACGGACCCGTCTCGGCCCCTGTGATACGGGAAGGCTCCGGACCGCATCCGGCCGCGGTATTTGCCGGTCGTCCCTGTTGGGCAACTCGATGTGATCCCTGTCCAGCTTAAGACCTTTCGGCTCAGGGGAGATTCCCGGGGCGGCGTCCGGTGTCGGCCCGGGCTGACCAAAGCGGGCTTCAGTCTGCTTCTCGAGCGATTGGTACAGCATTTCGGCTATCGACCGATTGTTGCTTCTGGTTATTTTGCGGGCCACCTCCATGTCAAACAGATCGGTGAAAACGTCGCTGCCCATGGACTCCGAAAGCCCGCCGGTCCGGGTCAGCTCATTCTTGGGAATCGTTTTTCTCATGTTCTTGAGCAGGTAGTACATGAAGAAAGACTCGAACTCCCGCGTGGCCTCACGGAGCCGGGCTTTCTCCTGCTCGATGTCTGCCGCCTGCTGCGTTTTTAGCCGGTCCAGGCCGGTCTGCTTCAGGAGTGATGGGGCGGTTTTGGCCAACGAGATCATCAGAGGATCACCAGTTCGGCGCGCAGCGCCCCGGCCTGCTTGAGGGCCTGGAAAATGGCGATAATGTCACGGGGGGTAGCGCCGATCTTGTTCAAAGCCCCGGCTACGTCCTTGAGGTAAACGGAACCCTTGAGGTTCACCACCCGGGCCTGTTCCTGATTTACGGTGATCGACGGTTCCTGCGTGATTACCGTCTCGCCTTCCGAGAACGGCTGCGGCTGCGATATTATCGGGCGCGAACGGATGTCGACCGTGATCGTCCCGTGCGCGACCGCTACCGGAGCAATGGTAACGTGTTCGCCGGCCACAATGGTGCCGGTTCTTTCATTGATCACCACGCGGGCCACGTTGTCCGGCACTATGCGCAGGTGCCCGATATCGGACATGAATTTGGACCGAAGCGTCGGATACATGAGCGAATCCGGGATGACGATGCGAACGGCACCGCCGTCGGTCGGGTAGGCGACCGTCCCGTACTTGATATTGATCACCTGCGCCGTCCGATGCGCCGTGGTCATATCCGGGTCATGCAGCGACAGGATGAATTCGCGGTCGCTGCCCGGGGTCGGCGCCAGCGGATCGGTCACGGTACCGCCCCCCGGGACTCTTCCGACCAGCGTGTAGTTGTTCACGATCTTGTTGGCCTCGTCGACCTGTACGTTAAAGCCGCCGATGGACACCGCGCCCTGGGCGGTGGCCCGCACGACGCCGCTCGGCGTCGAAAGCGGTGTCGACAGCAACGTCCCCCCCTGCAAAGACGAGGCGTCACCGATGGACGACACGGTGACGTCTATGGTAGATCCGGCCGTCTGCTGCGACGACAGGCGCGCCGTGACCATTACGGCGGCCACGTTCTTGACTTTGAGCTTCCTCTGATCGACCGTGACGCCCAGACGCTCCATCATGTTGGCCATTGACTGGCTGGTGAACTGCGTCCCGGTCCCGTCGCCGGTCCCGTCCAGACCCACCACCAGGCCGTAGCCGAGAAGCGCGACTTCCTGCCGATCCTGAAACGAGCAGATGTCCTTGATCCGGACCTTGGCGCCCTCGGCAGCCGCCGGCAGCCACAGCGACAGGAAGAACAGCACGGCGGTGAATCCCGCCGGAAGAAACAGGTGATTGTATATGGCACTGAGCATGGCGGTCTCCTAAAAGATCCAGTTAACCAGCCGGGCTATGAAGCCCGGTCGGGCCCCGGTGTTGGTATTGCCTTTACCGGTGTAAACAACCTCGGCGTCGGCGATCTGGTATGACTGGACGCTGTTATCGGCGGCAATGTCCTTTTGCCGCACGACACCGGTAAGGTTAAGCGTCTCCTTATCGCCCGAGATGCCGATCACGCGGGAACCTTCCACCACCAGGTCGCCGTTCTCCCGCACTTCCACTACCGTTACTGAAATTTTTCCCATGATGGTCCCGGTGCGGAGGTTCTCCCCCTTGCCTTCGAAATCGTTCTTCATTTTGGCGTCGGCGCTGAAGATTGGGATATGGCGCAGGAGCGGTCCGACGCCCGGGCCGCCGGATAGCTGGGAGTTACCGCTCTTTTCCGTCTTGGACTCGACCTGGCTGGAGGCGCGGTTTTGCTCGACGATGATGACGGTAAGGATGTCACCGACCCGGCGCGCCTTGATATCGGAGAATAACGACTGGTCACGACCGAATCCCTGTCCCTTGAGCTTGAGAGAGAACGGCAGCAGCAGCAGGATAGCCAGCAATATGATGATTTTCTTCATGTGTCTCCTTTCGCGCCTTCGGCGTCGGCGCGCGTTACGGGTCGACCGCGACGGAGAGGCTGTCGACAACGCGTGCGTTAAGGATTTTGCCCGATGCCATGTTCTTTACTCTGATGTACGAGCCGGTCAGACCGGCCTGAAGCGAGCGGCCCGGTGCCGTTATCGTGCACAGTCCGCTGGCAATAACGATGGAGACCTCCCGCCCGACGTCAATGTCAGGCACCGGCTGGATCGCACCGGCGGTGAGAATCTGTCCCTTGCTGAGATTCCGCGCCAACCTGCACCCGTTGATCCGGTCGACCGAAGTGACCGGCTGCTCCCGCAAGGAGGTCACCTCCATCCTTTTCTTAACCAGCCTGTCGGCAGTGAGCGGTTCATGGCGGACCAGTCTGCCCGCGGCTACCAGAACGTCGGCGTATTTCCTGACGCGGAGCCGGACCTGGCCTCGCTTTATGAGCGCCCCGCCGTCTGTCACTTCCACCAGGACGGTGAACAGTCCCAGCGGTTCCTTCCGCGTCAGGGGGCGCAAGGCCACCTGCTCAGGGTCGACATCCATCTCCCTCAGCGGATTGGACAGAACCTCCACGGCGTAGTGAAGCGTGTCGAGGCTGTAGTCCTCGTATAACCGTTGCACGACCAGATCGTCGACGGCAACGGTATGTCCGGTTACGGCCAGTGCCAGCGACAGCAGCACCGCACCGGCTACAGACGAGGGTTTCATATTTTTATCTCTTCAGGTTGTTGGCCACCGACGCCATATCGTCGGCGGTCTGTATCGCCTTCGAATTCATTTCGTAGGCCCGCTGGGCGACAATCATATTCACCATCTCGTCGACCACGCTGACGTTGGACATTTCCACGTAGCCCTGGTCGATCTCGCCGAGACCGCCCTGACCCGGCACGTCGGTAATCGGATCACCGGAGGCCGAGGTCATGACGAGCAGGTTTCGCCCGATTGCTGACAGACCGGCCGGATTCACGAAGCGAGCCAACTCGATCTGCCCGATCTGAGCCGGTTCGTCCTGGCCGTACTGCAGTACCTCAATGCTGCCGTCCTTGCCGATCGCCACTGAGACGGTATCCTCCGGCACGCTGATTTCCGGCAGGAGGTAGTATCCGTCAGTGGTGACAAGGCGACTGTCGCTGGAGAGCTTGAAGGTACCGTCGCGCGTGTATGCGGTGGTGCCGTCAGGTCTCTGAATCTGGAAAAAACCGTCGCCATCGAGAGCCATGTCGAACGGGTTTCCCGTTTGCTGCAGGTCGCCGGTGGTGAATTGACGAACGGTGGCGGAGGCACGGGTTCCATAGCCGATAGCCAGCCCGGTCGGCGCCTGGGCACCGAGGGCGGAGGCGGCCCCGGCACGCCGGAGATTCTGATACAGCACGTCCTGGAACTCGAGCTTGCTCTTCTTGAAGCCGGTGGTATTGACGTTGGCGAGATTGTTGGCGATGTTGTCAACGTTCATCTGCTGCGACATCATGCCGGTCGCCGCGGTGCGCATCGCTTTGATCATATCGTCACTCCTGTGTCCACTTCGTTTTCGCTCTACTTAATCCCCCGCCACCCTGTTAAACAGGTGGTCCAGGCTTTCGTCCTGCGATTGCAGCGCCTTGGCGTTGGCTTCGTACGTGCGGTAGGAGATCAACATCTCTACCATTTCATGGACGACGTCAACGTTGGACGTTTCGAGATACCCCTGCTGGATGCTGGCGCTTATGGCCGGGAGAAGCGACTCGTCGGCCGGCACGCCGAAAAGCGAATCGCCAAGCCGTTCGAGTTTGCTCACGTCCGAGACCGATTTGGGCACGATGCGGCCTACCGCAAACCCGTCGACCTCCACCTCACCGGTCTGGCTGATCGACACTTTGCCGTCGCCGACTTCAATCGGCCCTCCCTCGCCGGTCACAAGATATCCGCCGGGAAACACAAGAAAGCCGTCGGCGTCCACCTGGAAGGCCCCTGAGCGCGTCAGAACCGTGCCGCCGTCCGGAGCCTGAAGGGTGAAGAAACCGTCACCGTCAATGGCCAGGTCGAGCGGGTTGCCCGTTTTGTCGAAGACGCCCGGCGCGTAATCGATGTAGACCCGGTCCACCATAGGCTTCTGCCAGTCTGTTTTTCTGGGCAGTTGCCGTTGCGCGGCACGCGAGAGTTCCTTGGTGAACATCCGGTCTTTCTTGAAACCGGCGGTGCCGGTGTTGGCGATGTTATTGGCCAGCATTTCCTGCTTGCGGACGCGCGGTAGCATAGCCGATGCAGAGGTGTACATACCTTTAACCATAGAATCCTCCAATCCTGTCATAGCAGGGTCCGTGCCAAGCTGTCATGGAGGCGCGTAACCAATGACCCGTCAACAGATTACACTGGTCTCGCCACCCTGACACAGGGCCCCGGCCGGTTGGATCAGGAATGTTTTTCTTTGGCTTGAGAGAAATGTTTTCTCCGGCCATCTCGGGCCGGATCATGCACGGCGCGGAACCCGTCGGCATCCTCGGATGTTTTTGCACAACAGCGTCCTTGCCCGAACGGGACCTGACGCGTGTAACGACAGGACCGCCGGGAGGCGTTGGGCGCGGAGGATTTAGGAAGCATCTTGCATACCGGCGGCTCGCCGGCCAAAAAGCGTTTGCCGATATCGGCCCGCCTCCATATATTGAGGTCGATCAAGCTTGCGGTCTTGCAACTACTTACAGTCAGCACCGGCGAATCTCCGAAGGCCCGCCTGATTCTTGACACTGACGGCTGAGAAAGCACAGATTTTGCTCTTTGAGTGGCATCGGAGAACAGGATCGTGGATATGAACAGAACAATTCGGATATGGTTGCTCGTCTTAATCGGCTCGCTGACGATGACTTCTACCGCCTGGACCCAGGGGACGGACCCCAACCTGCCAGACACCGTCTGGGTCGACTCCGCGGTGGCATATACGTCGGGAATAGGCGTCGTGCCGATTCGTTTCCTGAACGATGAATTGCTGTCGGGAGTCGAGATCACGCTGAAGCCCAACTCCCCGCAGGTCGCTATTGACTCGTTCTCGTTTCTGGGCGGCCGGCTTGAAGATTCAGATTTCAGGGGCGCCAGTTTCAACAGAGATTCAACCGCGATCTCCGTATATGCCTTTGACGGTATCCCACCGGCGACCGGGTTGCTCGGGCATCTCTTCCTGTCGTATCCGTCGAGCATATCACCGCAGGTCGTCCTAATCGACTCAACGACGATTATTGAAGGCTCCATCACCCGGGGCACTTCGTTTACCGACGATGCGTTCGACGCTTTCGTACCTCAGTTCGTGCCGGGCCGCCTCATTATCCGCGAAGCCCCGGTGGCCTTTGACAGCGTCTGGATAACCGACACGGCCGGCGAGCGAGGACAGACGATTGCACTCGACGTCAACTTCTTCAACGAAGACGATGTTGCGAACGTCACGGTGGCCCTGGACTACGGATCTCCCTACCTGCAGTACGACTCCGTGTCGTTTCAGCAGACCCGGCCGTTGCCGCCGTACAGCAACAGCCAGCCGGTTCAGAATCAGAACGAGTCCTCCGAATTGATACTGCGTCTCTCGTTCTACGAGGCCGACCCTCTTCCGGCCGGCAGCGGGATCATTGCCAGCCTCTACTTCACCATCGACCCGCTGGCCCCGGACACTATCATAAAGATAGACACCACGGCCTTTGCCGGTGTCGTGCACACCACCGTGACGCGCACGCCGGCGGCCGGCGATATCACCTTTACCCCCCTGTTCACGGCGGGATACGTTGAGATCCGTCTGCCGACCGACGTGGACGACGCTGTTGATGACCACCCCCTGCCGTCACAGTATGCGCTGGCCCAGAATTATCCGAATCCGTTCAACCCCACTACGCTGATTCAGTTCAGCCTGCCGACCTCCAACCGCGTGCGGATAGACGTGTTCAACGTGCTTGGCCGGAGAGTGCGACGGCTGGTAGACCGGCAGATGGCGGCGGGAGTTCACGAAGTAGAATTCGACGCTCATTCGGATTCCGGTCAGCCGCTTGCTTCCGGCGTGTACTTTTACCGCCTGGTCACCGACGCCTACACGACCAGCCGGAAGATGGTTCTTATGAAGTAGATTCCGAAGACGTGGCCGGCGTCTTGCCCGCCGCGACTTCACGCCCCCCGCGAGACCCGGACGATTTGCCGCTGTGAAGGCGGAAGGTATTGCCCGCTATTTCGTCGCTTTCGTTTCTCTCCTGTCGAGCCAGTTCCTTGAAGTACTTCGCCCGCTGGCGTTCGCGAAGCTTCTCGTAGATTCTCCGTTCTTTCGAGGCTTTGACCAGGGCCAGGCGTCTCTCTTCGGCCGCCTTTTCCAGTCCGCGCAACAGTTCGATTCCGGCCAGCGTATCGCGCCTGAGCTTCAGCAGATACCGTGAGCAGACGAGCAGTCCGGAGATCGATATCCGGCCGATCATCCGGGCTTTCTGAGTCTCGGCGGTGGCATCACGCTCGGCATATATCCCGGCCAGGAGATCCTTCTGATGCATGACCTTCTCGCTTGCCCGGGCGTGTTCCTTCTGTCGCTGTTTTTCGAGGTGCGATTTGACGTTGAGCAGGGGTTGAAGACGGTACTTGAACCTCTTCATGATCCGAGCCCTCAGGAATCCAGGATCTGTGCAAGCTCGGCAACGGCGGCCTCGTGATCGCACAGTTCGGATATATCCTGGCGGAAGAACTGGTTTACGTCGTCGATTTTCTCGATAGCCCGGTCTATTTTCTCGTTCGAACCCTTGACGTAAGCGCCGACGTTAATCAGGTCCTCAGCCTCCCTGTACGTCGCCACGAGCGCCCGGGCGCGGGCGGCCAGGTCCAGTTCCTGCGCCGTGCACACGTCCTTCATCAGGCGGCTGATCGAGTCGAGGATGTCGACCGCCGGATACTGGTTGAGGGCGGCCAGCCGTCGCGACAGGGCCACGTGCCCGTCGAGAGTCGACCGCACGGCATCGGATATCGGTTCGTTGAAGTCGTCCCCTTCGACGAGAACCGCGTACAGGCCGGTAATCGATCCTTCTTCGGTGTTACCGGCTCGTTCCAGCAGCGAGGGAAGCATGGCGAACACGGAAGGCGTGTAACCGCGTGTGGCCGGCGGCTCGCCGACGGCCAGGCCGACCTCGCGCTGGGCTATGGCGATCCGCGTTATGGAATCCATCAACAACATAACGTCCTTGCCCTGGTCGCGGAAATACTCGGCAATCGTCGTGGCAACCATGGCGCCCTTGATACGGATGAGCGCCGGCTGATCGGAACTGACAGCCACCACCACGGATCGCTTCAGACCCTCCGGGCCGAGGTCCTGCTCGATGAACTCGCGGACCTCCCGGCCCCGTTCGCCGACAAGGGCAATCACGTTCACATCGGCCGAGGAGCCCCTCGCGATCATGCCGAGCATGATCGACTTGCCGATGCCGGAGCCGGCAAAAATGCCCATGCGCTGACCTTTCCCGATTGCTGCCGTGAGGTCCACGGACTTGATGCCGGTTCGAATGGACTCGGTGATGCGTCTCCGGCGCAGAACCGGAATGGGTCGGGCGGACACGGATCGCGAGGCACTGCACGTCACCGGTCCTTTGCCGTCTAACGGTTCGCCCAGACCGCCGACGATGCGGCCGATAAGCCCCGGGCCTACCGGTACCCGCAACTGCTCCCCCGTGGATGTGACAATAGCCCCCGGCGTGATGCCCGCCGTGCTGCCCAGGGGCATCAGAAGCGTTCTGTCGTCGCGAAATCCGACCACCTCCGCCCGGACACGCGAGCCGTCGTCCCGGTTTTCGATGTGACAGAGACGACCGACGGAAACGGCCGGCCCGGCTGATTCGATGACCAGCCCTACCACCTGTGTCACCTTGCCGAATTGCCGAACGGTGGAAGCGCGGCTGATGCGGTCGGCATACATGTCCCACGAGACGTAACTCACGACTCGTCCCCATCGCCGCGTATGGCCTCCTGGACAACCTCGAACTGTGATTCCAACCGAGCGTCTATGTCCCCGGTCGGAGTTTCTATAAAACAGCCGCCCAGCCGGACTCGCGGGTCGGGCTCGAATGTAAGATCCTTGATGGACGTCGATCCCGCCAGGAATCGGTCGGTCTGCTGCTCTACGATCGGAAGGAAGTCGGGGTGCACCTTGATCTTTAACCTCGAGCGGTCAACCAGCCGGTCGATCACCCGGGAGATCAGCGTGGCGGTTATCTCGGGATCCACGCTGATGGCATCGAGAGTGACTTTTCTGGCCACCTGTATGACGAGCTCCAGGACCTTCTGCCTGGCCTCGGCCAGGAGCGATTCGCGCTGGCCGATGGCGTCCTGCAGGGCCTGCTCGAACTGCCTGAGCACCTGGCGGGCGTCACGCTGCCCCTCGGCCAGCCCTTCGGCTTGGCCCTTTTCGAACCCGGCGCTGTAAGCCTTGTCCCTTTCGGCGTCAAGGACCTGCTTGAGCTTGTGGACTTCCTGAATCGGGATCAGCTTCGCTCCATTGGGAGAGGTAACGAAAGACACGATGGGAAAGAACTCGGTCAGTGTTTCCTCCGCCCGGATTTCCAGGACGGTCTCCTCGTGTCGTTCGCCGACGTATACGGTCGGAGCCTCGGTGGAGTATCGGATGATCTTAGACAATGATATCCTCTTTGCCGCCGCGGCCGGCGATGATAATCTGGCCCTCCTCCTCGAGCCGCCGGACGGCTTCGACAATGCGCCCCTGGGCGGCCTCAACGTCGGAAAGCCTGGTCGGCCCCATGAACTCCATTTCTTCCTTGATCATGGTGGCGACGCGCTCCGAGACGTTGCTGAAAATCTTGTGCTTGACCTCTTCCCCGGCGGCCTTGAGAGCCAGGGACAGCTCTTTGGTCTCGACCTCCTTGAGAAGACGCTGGATTGAGCGGTCATCAAGCAGGACGATGTCGTCAAACACGAACATCATGTTCTTGACCTCGGCGGCCAGCTCCGGGTCATCTGCCTCCAGCGACTGGAGGATGTTCTTCTCGGCCGTGGAGTCGATGAGGTTCAGTATCTCGGCGATGGTCTTGGCGCCGCCGGAGACGGACAGGTCGCGACTGGCCTCTGACCCGAAGTGTCCGGACAGGGTGGCCTCGATTTCCTTGAGCGTCTCGGGCGAGATTTTCTCCATGGTGGCTATTCGAAGTGAAACCTCGGCCTGCAGTTCAGGGGAAAGCTCCGAGAGCACGGCGGCCGCCTGGTTTGGATGCAACTGGGTGAGAATCAGCGCCGTGGTCTGGGGGTGTTCGTTCTGAAAGAACCCTGAAAGCTGCTTGGGGTCGATATCCTTCAGAAGTGAGAACCCTCGCGCCTGGAATGACGATTCCAGCCGGTGCAGAATCTCCCGGGCTTTCGCGGGGCCAAGAGCCGATTCCAGGACCTGAGAGGCGAAATCCACACCTCCCTGGGAGATGTACTGGCGCGCCATGAAGATGTCGTGACATTCCTCCATGACCTTGGCTTCGATCTGCGGCGGAACGTCGCGGAGGTTGGCGATCTCAATCGTGATCTTTTCCAACTCTGATTCGCTCAATCCTTTAAGCACCAGCGCCGAAACCTCGGCGCCGAACGATACGAGCGCTACGGCCGCTCGTTGCTGTGAGGTCATCTGTTCGTAATCCATATCCGGCCTACTCGATCATCATCGTCTTAATAACCTTGGCTATCTCTTCGGGACGTTCCTTGGCCGTGGCCTTCATCTGGTCAGTCAGGCGAGGCTTGCGCATGTCCGGTCGAATCGCCGCCACCTCCGGCTCAGGTCGCGCGGGGGCCGACAGTTCGATCGGGAGAGCATCCACCGACCCCACGGGCGCAGCCAGTCTACCCAGGGCCGCAAAGAGCGCTTTTGACTTCCTTCTAAAGAGGAGGAAAGCGAACAGGACCAGCAGAACCAGGCCAACTTTGCGGGCGACATCCATGTAAAATTCGCGGCGGTACATCGTATCCAGCATTTCTCGATCCTCCTGGAGGTTTCGACGGTCAAAAGAAATGTTGATGACCTCCAGTTGATCGTTACGCTGCTGGTCAAACCCGACTGCGTTCCGGACAATCGCCGACAACCTGTCAATCTCCTCCTGCGGCCGGGGCTGGTAGATCAGCTCCTTGTTGCCGTTCTCGTTCTGGACTTCGTCGTACGTACCGTCGACCGTAACCGCCACCGAGAGCCGCTCGATACCACCAATGGCGTTGATAATGTGCTCAACCGTCTTATTCAGTTCGTAATTTGTGATGGTGTACTCCGTGTTTTCTTCGCCGGAGCTTTCGTTGAGTTCCTCTGCCTTGTCGCTGGTCGTGTTGGTGCTCTTGGTTCTCTCCTCGCTGCGGATTGACGGAGCATTGGGATCGTAAGTCTCGCTGGTCCGCTCGAGCTGCTGGAAATTCAGGTCGGCCGTGACCCGCACCACGGATTTGCCGGTGCCCAGCACACCGTCAAGCATCGTCTGCGCTTTTTCCTCCAGGTACTGCTCGACGTTTTTCCGCACCTCGAGCTGCGAACTGGACAGCCCGGCCACGGGGTCGGCGTCCTGCGCCGACGAGAGCAGGTTGCCGTCGTAATCCAGGATGGCGATATTAGGCGGTTTGAGCCCCTCTACCGACGATGCAACCAGGTGTGCAATGCCGTTGATCTGATGCTTGGACAGGGTGCCCGCGCCGGTCAGCTTGAGGAGAACCGAAGCGGTTGCCTCTTTGCGATCTTCCTTGAACAGGCGTTCTTTGGGCATGACTATGTGTACGCGCGCCGCCTGGACCTCGCGCAACTGCACGATCGTACGCGTCAGTTCCCCCTCCAGCGCCCGGCGGAAGTTCAGGTTCTGCAGGAAATCGGTCATGCCGAGGTTGCTCTGGTCGAAGATCGAGTAACCGACGCTGCCGCCCCTCGGCAGGCCATCCGAGGCAAGAGAAATCCTCGTTTTGTAAACCTGACCGGCCGGGATTTCGACCGTGGTGCCGTTGTCGCTCAGCCGGTAGTTGATCTTCTGGTCTTCAAGGCGGGCAATGACCTCGCCCGCGTCGCCCTGGTCAAGGTTGGAATACAAGCGGGCGTACCGCACGCTCGTGATCCAGCCGACGGCGAAGACGGTACCGACAACGGTGGCCGCCGCCAGGCCGAAGAGCATAATGACCTGAGCCGGGGTCATACGCCCGACTGTGGCCGCTACATTCTTGAAGAGTGCTTTGAATTGGTCCATGGCAAATCCTATTTAGTAGTCGGGTCGGCTTTCCATAGCCAACCACTTCGACCCGGAACGTACTACATCGGCATGCGCATAATATCCGAGTATGCGCTCATCAGTTTGTTACGGATTTCCAGAAGCAGATCCATGGTCAGCCCGGCTTCCTCGGCCTTTATCATGACCTCGTGGAGTTCCACGGGTTCACCCGCCAGGAACGCCTGCTGGGTCTGGGCGGCCGCGTGCTGGGCATCGTTCACCGAGTTCACGAGTTCGGCAAACAGGTCGGTAAACCGGCCGGCGCCATCATCGACGTTGCGTGACGGCGTTGCCGGCGCGCTCGCGACGCGTTCGACAAGGCCGGGAACGAGCCTGCCTGTATTTAGAACGGTACCGGACATGCTCACACCTTTACGTCGATCAGGCGGCCTACCGGACTGCCCTCATCGGCATCAGTTTCGGCGCGGTAAGACGCACCGAACCGGCCGGTGTCCCGAAAGCGGCTGAACAGCAGATCCAGCGCCTGTCGCTCTTCATCAGTGAGAAACTTGGCATAACTGCCGCCGCGAGCCTTGACGGCCAGTTTTGACGATTGCGTTTCATCCTGCGGTTCAATCGTCACGGTCTTCTCGGCGGCCCTGCCGGCCGCCTTCTCGGCAGGAACCGAGTCAGGGCGGCTCTGCCGGTTCAACTGTTGATACGACTGAATCGCTACGGCGTTAATCTTCATCAGCACTCCTCGCTTTCGTTAAATATCGAGCGCATTCCTGGCCATCTTCTTGGCCGCACCGATGGCCACCGTGTTTGCTTCGTAGCCCCGCGTAGCGGCCATCATATCAACCATTTCTTCGATGATGTCGATATCCGGCATCCTCACGTAGCCCTGTTCGTCGGCGTCGGGATGAGTCGGGTCATTGATCAGCTTGTAGCTGCTTTCCGGGTCGGCAACCTCTTTCATGCGGACAGTTGACGGCTGTTCTTTGCGCGCGGCCGGCGCGCCGTATCCCTTGCGATGGGCCCCATGCGTCCTGACCAGATGGCCGTCGGCCTGCTTCAGAAAGGTCCTGAACTCCGGCCGTGGTTTTTCCTCGGTCACGACCACGCGCTTGCGCCGATACGGCCCTCCTTCGACCGTTTCCGTCGTCTCGGCATTGGCCATGTTTTCCGCCACGACGTTCATCTTACCTCGCTGAACCGAAAGGCCCCGCGAAGAAATTTCGATGGCATTCAGAATACCGCCCATACGTGATACCTCACTTGCTCGTGATCGCCTTGCGCAAGCCCTCAAACTTCTTCTGCAGGAGACGCGCCCCGACGGTGAACAGCAACTCGTTCTGGGCCATGTTTGACACCTCCCGGTCGATATCCACCGAATTCATATCGCCCCGGGCTATCGGTTCCGTCTGCACCTCCGGCTGGCGCGCCTGATGACTGCCGAGGGGAATGTGTCGCTGGTCGGTGCGGTAACCAGCGATGTGACTGGTGCGCGAGGTCATCCTGGCGAACTCGGTTTTGAAATCAATGTCGCGCGCCTTGTATCCCGGGGTGGACGCATTGGCCACGTTGCCGCTAATGAATCGGTGGCGCAAAGCGGCCAGATCGAGGAACTTCCGATTGGCAGGAACCCCGATCCGGTCAAAGACCAGTTTTGAGAGCATATTGGCCATACTGTCAGGTCCGCTTACACTTTTACAGCAATCATCAATGCAAGGGAAGTGCCAAAGTGTGCCCAGGGGATTGTTTCTTATTGTTTGACAAGGAGTTGGGACGCGCCGGCGGTCGCCTTGAGGGACCTTGCACCGGCCACAACGGGAAAGTATTTCCCCCCGTCGGGGAAGACATTACTGCTGACGGGTTACCCAGTACAGTTGTGAGGTCGGCTCCTTGAGGGTGAGCTCCATGGTCAGGATTACGATGTCGACCCGCCGGTTGGCGGCCCGGTTTTCAATGGAATTATTGCGCCGCACGGGACGGTATTCGCCGTACCCCAGGGCCGAAATGCGATCCGGAGAAATCGACTGGCCGTCCAGAAGATACCGCACCACCTCGGTGGCCCGGGCCGAGGAAAGCTCCCAGTTCGATGGATAGACGGTAGTGGAGATCGGACGATCATCGGTGTGACCCTCAATCCGGATGTGATTCGGCAGGCCGCGTACCTGGTTGCCGATTATGTCCAGCACGTCCACGGCTCTCGGCTCCAGGTCGGCGACTCCTTCGTTGAAAAGAGCCGATTCGACGATGTGCACGACCAGGCCGCGCTCGGTAATCTCGGTTTCAATGACGTCCTGTTTGCCCACTCCTTTGAACCGTTCCTCAACTTGCCGTTGAATCATCTGGAGATTGCCCAGTTCCAGCAGACCGTGGCCCGTCTTGCGGCTGGCGCCGTCACGCTTTATCACAAAGTCTCCCCCCTTTAGCACGCCGTGGAGAGCTTCGGCCACCTTGCCGAACCGCTTGGCATCGACCTGGGACATGGAATACATCACGATGAAAAACGCCAGCAGCAGCGTGATCAGGTCTGCGTAGGTCAGGAGCCAGCGATCAAGGTTTTCGCTGTCAGTGAGTTTCCGGCGTCGTCGAGGCATCCGTTACCCCTCCTGCTGACGGTGCTGGGGGGCCACGAAAGACTGCAGTCGGATCCGAATACCGCGGGGGTTGTCCCCGGACTGGATGGCGACGATGCCTTCCGTGATCAGTTCCAGGTAGGTCATCTCCTCCTCGTGGCGGAGCCGGAGTTTGTCGGAGAGGGGAAGGAAAAGGAGATTGGCCAGTCCGACTCCCCACAGGGTGGCAATAAAAGCAGCCGCAATGGCAGTGGCCATCTTCGTGGCGTCAGAAGTACTGCCCAGTGCGTGAACCAGCCCCAGAACGGTCCCGAGGATTCCGAGGGTAGGCGAAAAACCGCCGGCCTTCTGGAAAAAACTGATGCCGCGCTTATGGCGCTCCTCTTTGCAGGCAATCTCCGTCTCCAGAATCTCCCTCAGGACGGTGACTTCCGTGCCGTCTATAAGCAGCTGCACGGCTTTCCTGAAGAAGGGATCGGATATCCTTACAAGATCCGGTTCCAGGCCAAGAATGCCTTCCCGCCGGGCTTTCTCGGCCATCTTGACAATCGCCTCGATACCGCCGGCCACCGAACTGGCCTGGCCGAAGGTGGCCAGGCGCAGGTAGCGCGGAACCTGAAGAACGGTGCTGAAAGAAGTGGTTACCATGGTCGCGCCGAGCGTTCCGCCAACGACGATTATGATCGGCGCAATCAGGAACAAGGCATCGATATGGCCGCCCTCAAGAGTGTAACCACCCAGGATGGCTGCAACGGCCAGAGCTATGCCGAGTATGGTGGCAAGGTCCATGAATCAGCCTGCACTACCGGTAATTACAGGTTCATACAGCAGGGCAACTGCCCTGTTAGTTATGTAGTATCGGCAGATGGGGGCTGATTAATAAGCGGCGCAGGCCCGTCGACCAAAGGATTTCACCCGACTAGGGGTGCGTCGGTAGTCTTTTCCTTGACCTGGTACTCGGCCAGCTTGTTGCGGATAGTACGCGTAGTGATGCCGAGCGCCTCGGCTGCCTTCGTCTTGTTCCCGTTATACTTTTCGAGAGTCTTGAGAATCAGATACCTGCTCCCCTCCTCGAGCTTCATGGGAACGCTGAGGCCCGGTACGCCGGCATCGACCCTTCCAATGGCCAGCTCGGGGGGAAAATCATCCTCCGTCAGGTACTCACCGCGGGTGGTCACCACGGCCCGCTCCAAAAGGTTCTCGAGCTCACGGACGTTGCCGGGCCAATCGTACTTCATCAGAAGGCGAAGCGCCATGCGGTTGAGCCCCGTGATGCCCTTGTCGTTCTCGCGGTTGTACTTGTCGATAAAGTGCTCCACCAGAACGGGGATATCCTCTTTGCGATCCCTGAGCGGCGGAAGGTATATGGGAATGACGTTCAACCGGTAGTACAGGTCCTCACGAAATCTTGCTTCCGCGATGTACTCCCTGAGATTCCGGTTGGTGGTGGCGATAAGCCGAACGTCAACCGAAATGGTCGTCGCGGAGCCGACGCGCTCAAACTCCCGTTCCTGGATGACCCGCAACAGCTTGGATTGAAGGTTAAGGGGCATCTCGGAGATCTCGTCGAGCAGGAGAGTGCCGCCGTCGGCCAGTTCAAACCGACCTCGATTGGTTTTCTTGGCGTCCGTAAACGCGCCCTTCTCGTAGCCGAACAGTTCCGCCTCCACGAGGTTCTCGGGCAGGGCGGCGCAATTGAGTTTGACAAACGGGCGTTCGCGCCGGTTGGAGGAATAATGTATGGCGCGGGCGACGAGTTCCTTGCCGGTACCGGATGCGCCCGTCAGCAGGACGGTCGTCCGGGCATCGGCCACGGTTTCCACAAGATCGAATATCTCCGTCATCAGCTTCGATTTGCCGACAATGTTCTGAAACTTGTGCGCAAGGTCCTTGCGGAGCAGGGCGTTTTCGGCTCGGAGATCGAGCGTTTCGGAAATACGGTACAGCATCAGCTCCAGCGTCTCCGGCAGAACCGGCTTGAGCAGAAAGTCGTAGGCGCCTTTCTTAATGGCCGTTACGGCCGTCTCAACCGTGCCGTAAGCGGTCATGATAACCACTACCGTCTGCGGCACCAGCTGCTTGATGTTGTCAAGCAGGGCGATACCGTCCATCTGGTCCATCTTCAGATCGGTCAGAACGATGTCGAAATGGCGCGCCCGGAACCTTTCCAGCCCTTCCTCGCCGGAAAGAACCGCTTCGGTTTCGTAGTCGGCCCGCTGCAGGGTTTCCACAAGGAACTCGTTTACCAGGCTGTCGTCATCAACGATCAGAACCGAGTACTTCATCAGAGACGCTCCATGCTTATTCGTTCGCGCGTTCCTTATCCGCGGTCACAGTATCGACCTTGGCGGGGAACAGCAGCGTAAACCTGGCTCCCCCGCCGGGAATGTTCTCCGCAATGATGTCGCCCCCGTGCGCCTTGATGATCTTCCAGGCGACGGCAAGCCCGAGACCGTTGCCGTCCTGCTTGGTCGTGAAGAACGGAGAAAACACCGATTCCAGCGCCTCGGGCTTGATGCCCGAGCCGCTATCGGCAACGACCGTCTCAACCAGTGTCTCTTCGAGCCCCAGGAGCACCTTCTCACCGTACCAGCGGGCAGCGGCCTGCCGCGGAAGTTTACGATAGGAGATCGTGATGTTCCCTTTGCCCCGGCAGGCCTCAACGGCGTTCGTCAGGAGGTTGCAGAAGAGCTGACGGCACAACTGCCGGTCGATCATTAACCCGACCGAGACCGCCGGCGGGGAGTCCGGAATCATCAGGCGGATGAACATCCCCGGAACCATCTCGGCGTTCTCGTGACGGTACTGCCTGATCACAGTCTTGAGAAAGTCGCCGTAGTCAACCTCGTCCCTCCTGACCTCCTCGGTCCGCGTGTAGCCCAGCAGCGCGCTGACCGTGCTGTTAAGATTCTCCACACCGCGAACGATCTTGTCGACCGTCTTCTGCCTCGGGTCATCCGATTCCATGTCACGCTTCAGAAGCGCCGCAAACCCCCCGATGCCGGCCAGGGGATTACGCACTTGGTGCGCGATGGTGGCCGCCATTTCCCCCAGCGCCGCCAGCGTGTTCAGCCGGGCAATCTCCGCCTCCATCTTCTTTACTTTGGTCAGGTCGTGGAAAACTTCGACCGCACCGTTGGGCTTGCCCTCATCATCACAGAGAATGGCGGTAGAGACCGAGAGGTGAAGGGCGGTTCCGTCGGGAAGGTTCGTGCGCTTTTCCACGGAGTCGACCGGCCGGCCGGATTCCGCGGCGCGCAAGGCGTTGGCGTCAATCGGATCCCCGGGCGGGATGACGTCCCGGTAATGCTCTCCCCGCGGCTTGTCGATCGGTATGCCGAGCATGACCGAGGCCGCTGAATTAAAATGAGTGATGCGCCCGCCCTGGTCGACGGCTATGACACCGGCGGAAATCGAACCCAGTATCCGGTTGAGAAATTCCGTTGCCTCGAGATTGCGGGCGGTCATGGCCACGAGCTTGCGATTGGTCTCCACCAGCCGCTCGTTCTGGGCCGAGAACTCCTCCTTGAGTTCGATATACTGCCGCTGTAAGTTGTTGATAATGCGATTGAAAGACGCGTAGGACTCGGTGAATCTGGCCATCTCGTCAACCGTTCCGGCCGACGTCGCCAACCCGCTGTTCTGCTCTTCCGTCATCAAGTATCCCATTCCTCCGATGGCGGGATAGTAGAGACCCCAGGCGAGGTTTTCAACAAAAACTTGGCTTAAAATAGCGGGCTGTCTGGCTGGCGATCCGGTCGATGGGCGCCGTTTGATCGGATCACGAGGGGCTGTTACCGATTACGTTCGGGCTGCGCAAACAGATTGTCGATGTCCTTTTGCTCCATGCTCGAACCGTGTTGGGCGGAGCCGGCCTCTTGTGCTGAAGTCGCCTCAACTCGCTGCAGAGAACCGGGCGCCTCGCCGCCGCCGGAATCAAGAGCCGCAAGAATGTCTCGAAGTTTCGTTTCGATCTCCCCGAGTTCATTTGCCGCCTGGCTCATCTGCTGGCTGGTAACGTCCTGAAACTGCAAGGCTTCAAGGATAGCGTACGCATCGTTGAGGTTAGCGTCGGCCCGTTGCACGGCGCCACGAACCCGCCTGACAATCTCGTCCGTTTTCTCCTGGAGGAGAAGGTCCGTTACGGCACCCAGGTCGCTGATGGTCTGCTCCTCACGCTGCGTGATCTTTTCCACCTTGTCCAGCATCCGGTGAGCCGCGGCCTCAGTCTGACGGCTGATTTCACCCAGCTGGTTGGCCGCTTCCGGGACCCCGTAGCGCGACTCCAGGAGAGGGCGGCGAAGCCTCTCGAGATTGTCCGCCAACCTGAAGATAGAGGCCGAGAGCTCGGCGACATCTTTCTGAATCTTGTTCTTTGTCGTATCCGTATCAGGCATAGCGTCCTTCCTCAGTCACCTTCATAAGCCGGTGAGAATCTGCTCGATTTTCTGTTTGAGGGTATCAGGCGTGAAGGGTTTGACAATGTAATTGTTGACGCCTGCTTTCATGGCCTCCATGATGTCCTCTTTGACCGATCTGGTGGTGACCATGAGGACCGGCAGATCTCTGAATTCCTCCGTTGCGCGCAAGGTAGTGACGAGCGCTATGCCGTCCATCTCCGGCATGTTCCAATCGGTGATGACGAAGTTGAATTTGTCGACCTTGAGTTTTGCCAGTGCGTCCTTGCCGTCGGTTGCTTCCGTCACGTCGGGGTAACCTGCCTTCTTAAGCGTGTTGACAATGATTCGCCGCATGGTCGGGCTATCATCGACCGCCAGAATCTTAAGATTAGACACGGTGCCTCCTTTTATACCTGCGCGGTGCCGCTTGGTGGTGTGCTTTCATTTCAAGTACCTTGATACTTCGTTAAGAAGCCTTTCGGACTCAAACGGTTTGACCAGATACGAATTTGCGCCGACCGAGAGTCCGCGGCTGCGGTCGGCCTGACCCTCTTCCGACGACAGTATGATAATGGGGATGTCCTGATGTTCCTTGTTCCGACGGACGGCTTCAATAAACGTGTAGCCGTCCAGGTTGGGCATGTTCAGGTCGGTGATGATAAGATCGACGCCGTCGGTCAGGGCGGACAGTTTCTCGATGGCGTCCATCCCGTCCCGCGCCGTCACAACCCGGTAGCCGCGGGTCTTCAGTGAGAAGGACACGAATTTCACCACCGTCGGAGAGTCATCGACAACGAGGATTGTGCGACTCATGGAATCCACCTTTATTCCCCAGTCACCGACACGCCGTTCACCGGCTCGTGTTTGACCCCGGCCGGCGGACTCAGGACTCCCGCCGCGGCCCAGGGCTCGGCGCCGCCGAGGCCGACGGTGGCCCGGGCCGGCTGGAGTTCGCGGGCCGGCACGGGGGCGGCACGGCCGGGCGCGGCGGCCGCCTCCTTGAGGTAAACCAGCGCGTTTCTGAAGTAGGCCAGTTTGAACGCCTTGGAGATGCCGTGCAGTGACTCCGCGTGGCCGACATAGAGGTACCCCCCCGGGCGGAGCGCGTTGTAAAAGGCACGGACCAGGCGTTTCTTGGCCTCATGAGAAAAATAAGCCATCACGTTACGGCAGAACACGACGTCTACGCCACTGATCAGGCTGATCATTCTCGGGTCGTTGAGATTCATGTGGGAGAACTTGACCAGCGTCTTGATTTCGGGCCTGACTCGATATGACCCGTCCGCAGGCGTGAAATAACGGCCGAGCGCGTCACTGGGAATGTCGTGCAGGGTCGGGCCCGCATATTCAGCCAGCCGGGCCTTTCGCAGCACTCTCTGCGATATGTCGTTGGCAATGATCTCCAGAGACCACTCGTCCAGGTGCTCAGAGCACTCCTTGAGAAGAATCGCCAGAGTGTAAGGCTCTTCACCCGTGGAGCAACCGGCCGACCATACCTTGATCCGGCGCGGGGCTCCCCTGTCCTGCTTGTGCTTGAGGATGCTGGGAATGATTTCCGTGGAGAATGACAGCAGCTGCGGTCGATTGCGGAAGAAGCTCGTTTCGTTGGTCGTAACGAGATCCATGAGCCGGTTGAACTCGCAAAGCGACGCGTCATACTTGACGCGATAGAAATAATCGCGAACGGCCTTGAGGTCGAGTTCCGCCATTCTCTTGGCCAGCCGGTTTTTAACCACGTGCATTTTGTTTTCCGCGAAGTAGATGCCGCTCTTTTCATGGATAAAATCACGGATCATTCGAAATTCGTCGAGACCCATTTCAATCTCATGTTCGAAACTGGCCAGCATACCGCACCCGATGTTCAGGACAGCCGTTGTTTGACGGCGGCAATCATCCTTCCTTCTCCTTGAGCTTCTCCATAACTACCTTGTGTAACTGGTTGATGTTGAAGGGCTTGATGATGTAGTCGGCAACCTTGCTGCGGAGGGCCTGGACTGCTGAATCCACGGACGGATACCCGGTCATCACGACCACCGGAATACCTGGGTAGGTCTCGTGGACTCGGCTGGTGAGGGTCAATCCGTCCATCTCGGGCATCTTGATGTCGGTCAGGACCAGATCGACCTTGCGACCGCGCAGGATGTCCAGTGCTCGTTCACCGTTTTCGGCCACCGATATGTCCCACCCCTGGCCACTGAAGAAGTCGTACAGGAGGTCACGGATAAGCAACTCGTCGTCCACCACCAGTATCGAGGGTCTTTCCATTACGTTGTACCTCCGATGCGTGTAAGGGCCACCTTTGCGGCGTCTGCGAGATCGGCGTTCTTCTCTCGCGTCAGGCGAGCCAGCGCCGGCACGGCGCGTTCATCGCACAGAACGGCCATGGCCTTGGCGGTGGCGATTTTTATCACATCCAGGGAATCGTCAAGGTAGGGGATCAGGTAATCGGCATACTTGGGATCACCGATGTCGCCGACGGCACTGATGGTATGATACCGCACCCAGACGTCGGGGTCGTCAAGCAGCGGCCGAATGTGGTGAAAAGCCCAGCCGCCCCTGAGGGTCACGAGGGCCGAGACCGCCGCCTTGCGAACGGCGCTGTTCTCATCGTTGAGAGCCAGCGCAATCGGTTCGACGTCGCTGACGTTGCCGATACGCGCCAGGGCGCTAATCGCCGACTTGCGCACACCTGCATCCGGATGGTTGATGGCGCGCAGCAGCGGCTCGACCACGTCGACTTCGCCAATCCACCCCAGGGCGGTGACGGCCAGGCGCTGCCGCTCAGTATCTTCGTGGTAGAGATCAGCGGTGAACTTCGCGATCACCTTGGATCCGCCGACAATGATGAGCGCGCCGACCGTCGCCTCGCGCACGTCCGGGTACTTGTCATCAAGGCCGGTCAGAATGAAATCGACGTCCTCCTCGCCGCACAGCCAGCCGAGGGCTGCAATGGCGGCGGCACGAACGTGGCCGTTGGCGTCCAGGGCGAGCTTCTTGAGCGTCGGCACGGCACCGACATACCCGGAGATGCCCTGAAGGTGGGCTACGCGCTGGCGGATTTCCGGGTCGTCATCCTCGGCGTACGGCATTACGTGCCGGGCGAATTCCTCGTCGACGATGAGACGAGCGGCATCAAGGAGTTTCAGCTTGAGCTGCTTGGATGATACGGACAGCCTTGATACCAGCAGTTCCCCGGCGGGAGCGCCTATCTCGCCGACGATTTCGACCACCCGCCTGAACGTGTCGTCATCCACAAACTCGAGCACGCTGAAAACACCTTCCATGATGCCGGAGCCGTACCATTGAGCCAGATGATCGAGTGTATAGTGGGTTGTAGCCGGGTCCCGGCTCTTGATCCCTTCAAGGAGAAAATCAGTGAACCGGTCAAGCGGCGGATCGCAGGCCACCGGTTCTCTGCTCCGGACGCTTACGGTGATGACGGCGGACATGGCAGCTTCGGCAATGGCCGGATCCGTTGAATCGAAGAACGGTATCAGTCGTTCGACGGCCCTGACCAGTCCCATCTGGCCGATAGCTTCGATCACGGCATACTGAAGCATGGGATCCGGGGATTCCAGGTACTCGTACAGCCGCTCCAGGACGGCCGGGTCCCCGGTCTTGCCGAGCGCTTCTATGGCGTGCAGGCGGGCGTCTTCCGTCTTCTCGCACACGGCCAGCAGGTCCGGTACGGCCTCCGGTGAACCGATCTCGCCCAGGGCCTCTGCCGCAGAGCAGACTACGTTGCGGCTGTCGTCGGCAAGTCTTGCGCACAGTGGTTCCACGGCTCGCGGGTCCTTGATGCGACCCAGGACGTCAGCCACGAACTTGCGTACATCCCGGTCGTCGCTTTCCAGGCTTTCGATAAGGACCGGCACGGCGTCCGAACCGATTCTCACCAGGACCTCGCACGTAAGGTTTCTCGTGCCGATGTCCTCACTGGCCAGGCACCGGATCAGGAGCTGGGAAACGGCGGGCGTCTTGATGCGGGCCAGGAAGTCGGCGGCCAGTTCACGAATGCCGAGATCGGGATCTTCCAAGGCCATCACCAGGCCGTGCACCGCGTCGTCCTCGCTGCATGTCCCGAGCTCCTTTACAGCGTCCTCACGGTCGTAGTAGTCCGGCGACTGGAGTCTGACCAGAAGTTCCCCGATGCGTCGCACAACGTCATTCATTCGTCAACCCCTTTTGCCACTAAGCGCGCCCCGTCAGACCACACTTACCGATTGGGACGAAACCAGCGCGTCCTCCTCGGTCGGAAACACCTCGAAGATGTGCGAGAGTTGTGTAATATCAAAAATCTCCTGCACGTAGCTGGCGAGATTCGAGAGGGTGAGCCGGCCTTTGAGCAAACGCACTTCCTTCATGACGGAGACAAGCGAGCCCAGGCCGGAACTGTTGATGAATTCGACCTCGGCCAGATTCAGATGGATCTGGGTGCAGCCTTTGGCAAAGAGCTTTTTGACTTCTTCTTTCAGCGTCGCTCCGCTGGCCAAATCGAGCCTCCCTTTGAGATAGAGCACGGTCACACTGCCTTCTTCCCGTGTCCTGATATCCATCACGTCCTCCAGATCGAGAGATTAGCCGTTAACTCCACTTTTGACATTCCGTTTCAGCCGAATCGAAACCACCAGGCCGCCGGATTCGTTCTCCCAGAAGGTGGCAGCCGTAGTGGTATGCCGTATGAGGTCAATGCCGCGCCCGTTTTCGGCCAGCGGCGCGGGGGGCCGCCGATTCAGTACCTGCTTCAGCCCTCCATGACCCTGATCAGCTATATCGGCAGTTACTTCGCATTCATTCACTCGCAGATCGATCCGGATAAGTTTCCGACAATCCTGGCGGTTGCCGTGAATCAGGGCGTTGGTGAACGCTTCTGACACGGCCAGCTTAAGCGGCTGGGCGGTGGCTGCTTCGATCTCGTTCTCGCACACGATCTTATCCAGATCGTCGAGCATCCGCTCCTCGGAGTCGCTGACTGACGGGTATCTCAGCGAGTACTCGGCCACGACTATTCCACCCTCACCTGAAGGACAGTGAAATCATCCTGCGAGTCCTTCGAGGCCCCTTCCGTGAAGTGATCGACCCATTCCTTTACGCGCAGGCAGAACTCCTTCGGGGCCAGACCGATCTCGGTGCCGAAGACCTGTTCCGCTCTTTCACGCCCGAAGAGGTTGTGGTCGGCGTCCTCGGCCTCCGTCAGCCCGTCCGTGAAGAGGAACAGGCGATCACCGCCGGTAATCCCGCACCGACCCTCCGTAAACGCAATACCCTCAAACTGGCCGACGATAGGGCCGCCCTTGGCCAGTTCCTCGATACGGGTGGTAGTGCTGTCCCAGTAAAGGCCCGGCACGTGCCCGGCATTGCAATAGGTGAGTTCCTTTGCCTCCAGATCAAAACGGGCAAAGAACAGCGTCACGAACATTTCGCGATCCTTGATGATTTCGGTCGCCAGAATGTCGTTCAGGCGTCCGGCCAGTTCGGCCACCGAGACGGTAGGATCGGAGAGCATCACCGACTTGACGATTCCCGACAACGCGGACATCACCAGGGCCGCCGGCACCCCCTTGTTGGAGACGTCACCCAGGATGACGAGAAATCGCTGCTCGTCAATCCGGAGGATGTCGTAGAAATCTCCCCCCACCTCGCGGGCCGGGAAATAGACCGCCCCGATCTCAGCCCCGTCGATCTTCGTGTCATCTCGCGGCAGGATGGTTTCCTGTACCTGCCTGGCGATCAACATCTCCTGCTCAATCTTCTGGCGGACAAGCTTGTCCTTCAGAAGGCGTGAATTGTCAATCGCCACGGCCACGAAATTCAGCAGCATCCTGAGAATTTCCGTATCGTCGTCGGTATAGGCACCGCCGTTGGTCTTGTTAATGATCACCATCACGCCGAGGCATTCATCCGCCGTCTGGATGGGCATGGCGATAACGGAATCGAGCTTGATGCCGCCGTCCCATCTCAGGTCAAGACCGGACAGCACGACCGGCTGACGATTCCGGTGGCAGTAAGTCACGAGGTCGATGCCGTCCTCGTAGATGAGCGACTTGATGAAATCCTCGCTGACCCCCCAGCAGACCTCGGGCCGAAGGCAGTCGTCTTCGGCGATCATGATCAACCCGACCTCCCCCTCGACCAGCCGTATGGCCATATCCATGACGACGGAGAGAACGGCGTCTATTTCGTGAATACGGGTGATCACCGTTCCCATGGTGGCGAGGTCGCGAAGCTGTGCCGTGCGCGCAGCCAGTTTCGCCTCGAGTTCGTCCAGTTCGGCCGCAGGTCCGCCAAAAGCGCTCATACAACCGTGTATCGGCCGAAAGCCGGGCCTGCTTAGCGCACGAACCGCACCACGTCCCCGCAGAACACGGCCGCGCGCACTTCACAAACGGCGGCCCGAAGATCAGGGCACGGGGTCACTTTTGACGGCACTTGATGCGGATCGGCACGCCCTCAAAACCGTACTGCAGCCGAAGCTGGTTGGAAAGGTACTGAAGATATGCCTTGTCGACCAGTTGGGGATGGTTGGCGAAGAACACAAAGGTCGGCGGCGCCACCTCGGTCTGGGTGACGTACTTAAAGCGGATAAATTTACGTTCCTTTGCCGGGGGTTTCTTGCGGGCGTAGACCCGCTGCAGAAAGTCGTTAAGCAGCGGCGTTGGGATGCGGCGATTGAACTCCTGGTACACGCGATCGACAACCGTCATCACCCTGACCAAACGTTGACCGGACAGCGCCGACACGTACACAATCGGAAGGAAGGCGAACTTGGCCAACTGCCGGTTGATGTCCTTCGTGAAGCGGTCGGCCGTAAGACTGTCCTTCTCAACCAAGTCCCACTTGTTCACGGCCAGCACCGCCGCCCGCCGGCAATGAAGAACCTGCGAGAGGATACGCTGGTCCTGCACCGTCACGCCCTCCGAACCGTCCACCAGCACTACCGCGACATCACAGCCCTCGATGGCTCTGGTGGCGCGAAGGTTGGTGTAAAACTCAATGTTCTCCTGCACTTTGTAACTGCGGCGAAGTCCAGCCGTATCTATCAGGCAGTACTGGCGGCCTTCCAGCTCGAACGGCGTGTCGACGGCATCCCGGGTGGTTCCGGCTTCGCCCGATACGATCAGCCGGTTTTCCCCCAACAGCGTGTTGATGAATGAGGATTTGCCGACGTTGGGCCGTCCTACCACGGCCACCCGGATAACGCCCTCGGCCGGCTTCTCTTCCTTCTTGCCGGCTATCCGCCTGACAACCTCGTCCAGCAGATCGCCCACGCCCAGCCCACCGGTTGCCGATACGGCGTATGCGTCACCCAGGCCCAGTTTCACGAAGCCGAAAACGTCGCTGTCGAACGTATCATTGTCCGCCTTGTTGACCACCAGGATGTTGTCTTTGTGCGCTTTCAGCAGCGCCTGGGCCAGTCTGCGGTCAGCCTCGTCAAGGCCCGTCTGCACGTCCACCATGAGCAGCACCAGGTCCGCCTCGTGGACGGCAAACTCGGACTGATCCAGAATCAGTCGTTCCATCGCGTCTTTCGAATCCGGCACCATGCCGCCGGTGTCGATCAGCCGGAACTTTACACCGTTCCAGTCACAGGCGGCGTAGTTGCGGTCTCGGGTGACTCCCGATTCGGCATCCACGACGGCCAGGCGCTTCTTGAGAAAACGATTGAACAGGGATGACTTGCCAACGTTCGGCCGCCCGATTATGGCCACTACCGGGATACTCAAGAGAACGCCTCCCTGATCGTCTGCGCGAGGTTATAGCGACCGACCAGCACCGGTTTGCCCAGTCTCTCCCGGAACTCCGCCAGAGACAAATCGTCGAGAAAGAGCTGGTCGGCGTTCAGGCAGTTCGGCGGAAGCGCGACCAGATCGTATTGGTCGGCCGTGTCCGTTGCATCCTGCAGCAGGTCCTGCCCGGTCAGCAGTCCCGTAACCGTGACCGTCTCGCCCCAGAACCGGTTGAACACGCGGTGCAGACTGAGGTTCAAACCGAGCGTCTCCGTGACATACGGCAATATCTCTTCGGACAGAAACGGGTACGCGGAACAGCCGGTCAACATCATCACGCGGCTGTCCGACCGTATTCCTTTCAGCCTGCTGCGACGACGGTTAAACCCTGTCATGAACTCCCGGGCCATGCCGACTCCGTTCTCAAACTGGGGCATGTCCTCGTAGACGTGCCGGGGCGGGAAAGCTCGCCCGGCGGCCACATAGAATTCATCGGCCGGCCAGACAAACCGGCTGCCGGTCCGGGCATGGAACCCGGCCTGGCGTGTTTCGATGTAGTCGATAATCTCCCCGGCCTCCTGCGCGGTGTACGTGCGCAGCGGCGGCAGGCCCTCGCGGTATCTGGTCAGCCCTACCGGCACGACGGCCAGCGACGCCACGCCCGGGTGGAGCGCGGCCAGATCGTCGACCGTCTGCTCGAAATACCGGCCGTCGTTGATCGAGGGGCACAGCACCACCTGGCTGTGTATCGTGATGCCGTTGTCGGTTAGGCGGCAAAGGCGCGGCAGGATCGGACTCAGGCGGTCGTTGCGAAGCATCGACCGGCGAAGCGCGTCGTCGGTGGCATGCACCGAGACGTACAGGGGCGACAGGCGTTGCTCAATTATCCGCGCCAGGTCGCTCTCTGAAACGTTGGACAGCGTCACGTAATTGCCGTGCGTGAACGACAGCCGGTAGTCCTCGTCCCGGACGTACAGCGCCGGACGCATCCCTTTCGGCTGCTGCGAGACAAAGCAGAAGATGCAGTCGCAGTTGCAGTGCCGAATCCTGTGATCGTCGAACGTCAACCCCAGGTGCGCGGCCGTCGGCTCGACGAACTCAAAGTCCGTCTGCCGCCCGCGCGGATCGGCGAAGGTGAGCCTGACCCGCTCGTCGGTCACCCTGTAGTGGAAATCGATCACGTCGAGCACCTTGCGGCCGTTTACGCTCACCAGCCGGTAACCGGGCCTGACCCGGCCGAAAAGCGGCGAGGCCCGCTCTATGCTGACCACTTTCATGTCGTTATTCAACGGCAATAAAAAAAGCGGGCGATGGGGGTCGAACCCACGACGTCAAGCTTGGGAAGCTTGCATTCTACCACTGAATTACGCCCGCTGGTAAAACTCACCTGAAATCTAACCCCCCGGCTATAATTTGTCAACAAACATACCGCGCCGGGCGTCACCGGCTACGTCCGCCGGCCGGTCAGGTACACTACTACAATGGAAATCTCGTACAGCAGGTAGATCGGGACGGCCAGCAGGACCTGCGTGAAAACGTCCGGGGGCGTGATGATCGCCGCCACCACCAGAATCAGGACAGCGGCATACCGGCGGCCTTTGGCCAGCCCCCGGCTGCTGATAAGCCCGATCCGCCCCAGAATGTAGCTCACGATAGGCAGTTGAAAGGCAAAGCCGAAGGCCAGGAGCAGCAGGCCCGCAAAACTGATGTAACTTCCGATGGTGATGTAATTTATGACCAACTCGCCGCCGAACCCGATCAGGAACCGCAGCGCAATCGGCAGCACCACGACAAAACAGAAGCCGCCCCCGATGACGAAAAGAACCGTCGAAATCAGCACCAGCGGCAGGATGACGATCTTCTCGCGGCGAAGCAGCCCCGGCGAGATGAACGCCCACATCTGGTAGAAGACCACCGGCAGAGCCGCCACCACCCCGGTGATCAGCGAAATCTTCAGGTAGGCGTAAAACGTCCCGGTCACCTGGATGTTGTGAAGCGGCGTGTCGCCGATCGGTATCTTGATGAGTTTGATAAGCTCGTCGGAAAAGTAGAACGCCGCGCCGGACATGACGACAACCGCCAGCAGGGACTTCAGGATGCGGCGGCGAAGTTCCTCGACGTGCTCCAGAAACGGCATGCCGCCGCCTTTGGTGGTGTCAGGCTGGTCTTCCGAGGTGGTCATTTGCAGCAAAAATCGATAAAAGGGGTCGTCAAGTCAACAGGGCCGGTTCACTCCAGCAGCTTTTTCATCTCGTCGAGAAACTCCGTCTTGTCCTTGAACTTGCGGTAGACCGAGGCAAACCGCACGTAGGCTATTTCATCGGCCTGCCGCAGGTTGTCCATGACCAGCTCGCCGATATCCTTGCTGGTGACCTCGTTTTTGCCCCGGGCGTGAAGTTCCGCCTCGATCCGGTCCACTATCGCCTGCATCTCATCGGAAGTCACCGGCCGCTTGTTGCAGGCCAGCTTGAGACCCTGCAACACTTTCCCCCGGTCGAACTGCTCCCGCCGGTTGTCCGACTTGAGCACGGTCAGTGTCCCCTGCTCCACGTACTCGAGGGTGGTGAACCTTTCCCCGCACTGAAGGCATTCGCGGCGGCGGCGTATGGCCCGCCCGTCCTGGTACGGCCGGCTGTCCACGACCTTATCTTCCTGGTGTCCGCAATGGGGGCATTTCATGGGTTACTTGCCTTCGGCCTTTTCCGCTGCGTGTATCTCGGCAAGAGCGGCCTCTATGACGTCGCGCCCATGTGCAAGGCCGTGACGGTCGAGGACGGCCTTGGCCTGTTCCAAATACTCCAGCGCGTTCGCGGGATCCCCCTTCGCCTTGTAGATCACCCCGATGTTGGCCAGGCCAAGCGCCTCACACTTGGGATAGCCAATCTCACGAGCTATCTTCAACCCTTCCGATTCATACTCCACCGCGCCGTCAAAATCGCTCTTATCCAGATAGATCAGACCGATGTTGCACAAGACCTCCGCCTCAGCGTGACGATTGCCTATCTCACGAAATACCCCCAGCGATTCGTCGTAATACTCGAGCGCCCGGTCAGGATCATTCTTTTCCCGATAGGCCACACCGATGTTGGTCAACTGGCCCGCCTCCTCCCAACGATCGCCGATCTCACGAGCTATCTTCAACGCTGCCTCATGGTACTTGAGCGCTTCGTCAAGATCACCCGCTTCAGCGTAGAGCACACCGATCTTCCCCAGGCAACCCGCCTCACCCTGACGATCGCCCATCTCACGACCTATATTCAACGCTTTCACTAGATATTCGTACGCCCGTTCAGGATCACGCCCGGCGTGATAGATGTCGGCAACGTTGCACAGGTCCTGCGCCTCACCCTGACGATCGCCGATTTCACGACGTATCTTCAATGCTTTTCCCAGGTACTTCAGCGCTCGCTCAGGGTCACCTTTATCCCGATAGACAAGACCGATGTTGGCCAGTCGATGCGCCTCACCCATACGATAGCCGATCTTACGATCTATCTTGAGTGCTTCTTCGCAATACTCCAGCGCCCGATCAGGTTCACCCTTATCTTCAAGGAAAACCGAGCCGATGTGGTTCAGAACAGCTGCCTCATTGAAACGATCGCCAATCTCACGAAACATCATCAACGCTTTTTCGTAGTACTCGAGCGCCCGGTCAGATTCACCTTTCGCGTAGTAACAGTGACCGATCTCGCGCAGATCATATGCCTCACCCAGACGATCGCCAATCTCGCGACGTATACTCAACGCTCTCTGGTGATACTCTAGCGCCCGCTCGGCATCACCCTGCACCTGACAGACCAGTCCGATCTTGGTTAGAGCAGCTACCATTCCCACATCGCCCTGACGGGAATTCAGCGCAGAAGCTGCCTCCACTGCCGCCTCAAAATACGCCAACTCCCGGTCGTAATCACCCTGGGCCTCATAGATCTTCGCGACGTGGGCCAGGTCAACCATCTCACCCCCGCGATCGCCGATCTCACGACGTATCTTCAACGCCTCTTCCAGGTACTCCAGCGCTTGCTCAGGATCACCTTTGTCCCGATAGACAAGACCGATGTTGGCGAGTCGATGCGCCTCACCCTTACGATAGCCGATCTCACGATCTATCTTCAACGCGTCTTCGTAGTATTTCAGCGCCCGATCAGCATCACCTTTCTGGTGGTAGGCCCCACCGATGTTGCCAATAGTCATCGCCACACCCCTACGATAGCCGATCTCGCTGAACATCTCCAGCGCGTCCTGTAGATACTTCTGCCCGCGGTCAGGATCGCCCTCCATGAGATAGACCTGCGCAATGTTGCCCAGTTGATTCGCCTCATTCAGACGATCGCCTATCTTACGATATATCTTCAGGGCTTTCTTGGAGTACTTCAGGATCCGGTCAGGGTCACCTTCGGTATAATTGACCTTGCCAATGCTCCTCAGGTCACTCGCCTCACCCTGGCGACAACCGATCTTCCGATCTATTTTCAACGCTTTCTCGTAATACTCCAGCGCGCGTTCGGCATCGCCCTTATCCTGGTAGATCAGACCGACGTTACACAGTTGAGCCGCCTCACCCTCACGATAACCAGTCTCACGATCTATCTCCAACGCTCTCTCGAAATACTCCAGCGCCCGGTCACGTTCGTTCTTGGCTCGATAAATCAGACCGATGTTACCGCTCGCCGCCGCTACAGCCTCCCGGCCCCCCTGGTTCTCTACTTGATCAAGAACGACGTTGAAGTAGTGCAGCGCGTTGTCGAATCGGTCCCGGCTGTATTCCACGTTACCTATCTTGACAAGAGTAGACAGTTCGAACAACTCACCCTGATCAAGATGCTTGCGGACTTCTGCTTCGATTGTATCGAAATTCTCCGGGACCTCGATAATCACGTCGGACCTGAGTTGCTCAGGGATCTTCTCAAGAGTTTTGTCGAGCGCCTCGAGTAACTCGACACTGATGTCCTGCTCCTGCTCAACCTGGCCGGATGCACTGCCGACGTGCAACAGCAAAGCAAGCAATACTGCACCGAACGCAACTCCAGCCACGCGCCACCTTGGGCGCTTGCACCATTTCTGCTTCTCCCCGGCACCCATCGATGCCCCCTTGCTATGTGGTTATTAGCTCTTCCCCGTCTCTTCTATGACCCAGTTGATGTAGTCAGGCAGGCCCTCGGCCACGGGCACGGTGATGATCTCCGGGATGTCGTAGGGATGGTTCTCCCTGACGTACTCGATGAGGCGGTCGACGCGCGCCTGCGTGGTCTTGATGATCATGAGGGCTTCCTCGTCGGACTGCACCTCGTTGTTCCACCAGAAGAAGGAGTCGATATGGGGCACGATGTTGACACAGGCGGCCAGCCGCTCGGCCACGATCGCCCGCGCGAACTTCTTGACCTCGTCCCGGGGAACCGATATGAAGACGACCCGAATGTTCTCCATTACTTTTTCACCTCGCGTCCGAGTTTATGTTCAACAGATTCTATTTTTCCCGTCAGGCGATGGCGCGCCCCCTTGCGGTCATCGACAGTGATATTGATATACAGGCGGCTGTGCCGTCGCCGCAACATCAGCCGGGCACGGTTGATGACTTTCATCACCGGCTCCCATTCCCCCTCGATGATGGTCGACATGGCCGTCAGCCTGTACGGCAGGCCGGACCTGTCGATGATGTCGATCACCCGGGCCACGTCGGCCGAGGCCGAGGGGGTGCCCTTGGACGTCGGAAACATCGTCACCTGAAACAGCATGCTCACGCCTCCTCGAGCCGCTCCTGGTAGATGGGGAACTTCTTGCACAAGGCGGCGACCTCGGCGGCGATTGAAGCCAGGACCTCGTCGTCGCGGCGGTTCTGGATGGCGCGGTCGATCATATCGGCGATAATCGGCATCTCGGCGGTGGTCATGCCGCGCGTGGTGATGGCCGGGGTGCCGATGCGGATTCCGGAAGTGATGAACGGCTTTTCGGTGTCGAACGGGACGGTGTTCTTGTTGACCGTGATGCCGGCCTTGTCCAGCGCCTTTTCGACCCTGCTTCCGGTCAGTTTGGGCACGTCGAGAAACGACACCAGCATGAGGTGGGTATCGGTGCCGCCCGCGACCAGCCGGTAACCCCTGGCCTTGAGCGCCTCGGCCAGCGCCCTGGCGTTGTCCACGATCCGCTTCTGGTAGGCCTTGAACTCGTCGGTCAGGGCTTCCTTGAAAGCAACGGCCTTGGCGGCGATGATGTGCATGAGCGGCCCGCCCTGGATGCCGGGCATGACCATGCGATCCAGATCGGCGGCGTACTGTTCCTTGCACATGACCATGCCGCCGCGCGGCCCGCGCAGGGTCTTGTGCGTAGTGGTGGTGACGAAATCGGCGTACGGGATCGGCGAGGGATGCAGCCCGACGGCCACCATCCCGGCGATGTGGGCGATATCCACCATCATGTACGCCCCGCAGGCGTCGCAGGCCTCGCGAATTCTCTCAAAATCAAGGAAACGCGGATAGGCCGACGCCCCGGATACGATCATTTTCGGCTTCTCCTTTTTCGCCGTTTCGATCAGCTTGTCGTAGTCGATGACTTCAGTTTCTTTCTCGACCTGGTAGCCGACGAAATTGAACAGGAAGCCGGAAAAATTGATCGGGTGGCCATGAGTCAGGTGGCCGCCGTGGGTCAAATCCAGGCCCATGACCTTGTCGCCGGGCTTGAGGACAGTGAAATAGACGGCCATGTTGGCCTGCGACCCGGCGTGCGGCTGGACATTGGCATGGTCGCAGCCGAACAGTTGTTTGGCCCGGTCACGGGCAAGGTTCTCGGCAATGTCGACAAATTCGCAGCCGCCGTAGTACCGCTTGGCCGGGTAACCCTCGGCATACTTGTTCGTCATAACCCCGCCCGCCGCCTCCAGCACGGCCTCGGAAACGAAATTCTCCGAGGCGATCAATTCGAGCTTGGTCATCTCGCGATCGGTTTCTTTGACAATGGCGTCGTAAATTTCACGATCGACGTCTTTCAGATATGACATGGCTGGCTCCGTTTCTTTATTCAGGTACCGCCAAGGTAGGCAAAACGGCTTTGGGGGTCAATCTATTCCATACGGGCCCCTTGACCGGTCACCCGGCCTGAAAAAACACGGGCCGACCGGACGGTCGACCCGCAATATCAGGCACTTTGAAGCCGGGACGGGCTACTCCTTCGACACGTCGGCGGCGCTTTCCTCCTGCTGTCTGATCTTCTCCAGCCGCTGTACGTGCCGTCCGGCCTCAAACTCGGTGGTGAGAAACGTCGTGACAATGGCCTCGAGATCGCTTTCAGGCGTGTACTTGCTGGCAATCGTCAGGACGTTGGCGTCGTTGTGAAGGCGCGTCAGGCGGGCCTGGTCGGGACTGAGTGCCATGCCCGCCCGGATACCAGGAACCTTGTTGGCGGCGATGTTCATGCCGTTGCCGGTCCAGCAAACCGTTATGCCAAACCGGGCCTGACCGCTTCGAACCGCGCGCGCCACTTTCAGGCCGAAATCCGGGTAGTCCACCGACTCTTCCGAATCGGTACCGAAGTCGATCACCTCGTGACCGAGCTTCTCGAGTATGCCCTTGATCCGCGCCTTGAAGGCGTAGCCCTTGTGATCGGCGCCGACGGCCACCTTCATTTATACCGGTACTCCTTTGTACTCCGGCACGTACGTCAGCCAGCCGTACTTGTCCTCGATCGCGCCGCTGACGATACCGAAGAAGGTCTGCTGGAGCTTCTTGGTGATCGGCCCGCACCTGCCGGTACCGACCTTGATATGGTCGATTGCGGATATCGGCGTGATCTCGGCCGCCGAGCCGGTGAAAAAGACCTCGTCGGCCAGGTACAGGGCCTCGCGCGGGACGTTCTGCTCGATGACCTTGATGCCCATATCCTCGGCCAGCCTGATGATGGACCGGCGAATGATGCCGGGAAGGATCGAGGCGGCAAAGGTCGGTGTAATCAGCACGCCGTTGCGGACGAGAAAGATGTTCTCGCCGGAGCCTTCCGAGACGTGACCGTAGACATCCAGGGCAATTCCCTCCACGTAGCCGTGGCTGATAGCCTCCATTTTGATAAGCTGGCTGTTCATGTAGTTGGCCCCGGCCTTGGCCATGGCGGGAAGCGTATTGGGAGCCATGCGGTTCCACGACGAGAAGCACACCGATACGCCCTTGTCAAGAGCCTCCGGGCCGAGGTACTGCCCCCACGGCCAGACGGCAATGCAGACGTCGATCGGGCAACGCGAGGGGTCCACCCCGAGACTGTTATATCCCCGGTAGACGACGGGGCGCACGTAGCACTCGTCCAGACGGTTGGCACCGATAATGTCGAGCGTGGCCTGGTCGATCTCTTCCGGCGTGAAGGGGATGTCCATGCGATAGATTTTTGCCGAATCGAACAGCCGAACGCTGTGATCCTTCAGGCGAAAACAGGCCGCTCCCCTGGGTGTCTTGTACGCGCGCATGCCCTCGAACACCGACGAGCCGTAGTGGACCACGTGCGAGAGGACGTGGATTTTGGCATCGTCCCACTTGACGAACTTACCGTTCATCCAGATGTATTCGGTCTTATTGAACGCCATATGGATACCTCAAGAGCAAGATGATTAGATGCACCGTTTTAGTCATGATACAAAATACCGGCCTGAGGTTCAAACAAATTCGCGTCGGCCGGAGCACCGCCCGAAGCAAAAAGCCCGCCGGAGACGGGCAATGCCGCCCCGGCGGGCATGGTTGATTCTATGGGCAGCTGTCACACCTTCAACGACTTGAGCAGGTACCGGGCGATGACCAGCCGTTGAATCTCGGACGTCCCCTCCCCAATCTCGCAAAGCTTGACATCGCGCCAGATACGCTCGGCCGGGTACCGGCCGGTGCTGATGCCGACGGCGCCAAGGATGCCGATGGCGGTGGCGGCCGCGCGAGTGGCCACTTCCGAGGCGTACAGCTTGGCCATGGCCGAATAATGACCGTACGGCACTCCGGCGTCCTTCATGCAGGAGCATTCGTACAGGAGCTGCCGGGCGGCCTCCAGTTCCGTCGCCATGTCGGCCAGCTTGTGCTGGATCGCCTGATTGTAGCTGATCGGTTTGCCGAACTGTACGCGATCCGCCGAGTACCTGAGCGCGCACTCGAAGGCCCCCTGGCCGAGGCCCAGGGCCATGGCGCCGATAGATATCCGGCCTCCGTCCAGGGTGATCAACATCTGCTTGAACCCCTGCCCGACGTCGCCGAGCTGCGCATCCAGGGGCACGCGCAGATCATCGAAATGAAGAAACGCCGTGTCCGAACCCCGCAGGCCCAGTTTGTTTTCCTTCTTGCCGACCGAGTAGCCTTCCCAGTCTTTGTCAAGAATGAAACAGGTGATACGCTTGTCCTCGAGATCCTCGGACGTGCGCGCGGAAGCAATCGTGGCGAAGGCCTTGGTGGCCGACGTTATCCAGCACTTGCAGCCGTTGATGACCCAGTGTTCGTTTTCACGGCGGGCCATGGTGCGCGTGCCGCCGGCATCGGACCCGGCCTCCGGCTCCGAAAGGCCGAAGGCGATCAGCTCCCCCTGCGCGGCACGCGGCAGGTACTTCTGCCTCTGTTGCTCGGAGCCGAACTCCAGGATGGGTAAACAGCCCAGCGAATTGTGCGCCGCCAGCATAATGCCGGTGGACCCGCATACGCGCGAGGCCTCCTCGACCGCTATGGTGTAGGTCAACGTGTCGGTAGGGCGACCGCCGTATTTCTCGGGCACGAGCATACTGAGCAGCCCCATGTCGGTCAGCGGCTTCATGTGCTCGTCGGGAAACCGTTGTTCAAGGTCAAGCGTCGCGGCGACCGGCTTGACGGTTTCCTCCATGAACGCCCGGATTTTTTCGCGGTATTCCAGGTGCTTCTTTTCCAGCAACGCTCACTCCCTCAAGAGATCCCTCGAAATGACCATGCGCTGGGCTTCCGAGGTACCTTCGTAAAGTTCCGTCACGCGCGCATCGCGGAAATACCGCTCCACGGCGTACTCCTTGATGTAGCCGTACCCTCCGTGAATCTGCAGGGCTTCATTACAGACGAAGTTGGCCATGGTGGAACAAAACAGCTTAGCCATGGACGACTCACGGTGGCACGGTTCCCCGGCATCCTTGAGCTGCACCGCGCGGTACGCCAGCAACCTGCCGGCGTCGATCTTCATCGCCATGTCAGCCAGCTTGAACTGAATGGCCTGGAAGTTGGCGATCGGCTGGTCAAACTGCCGGCGCTCCTTGGAGTACTTGATGGCTTCGCTCAAAGCCGCCTGGGCAATGCCGATGGACTGGAAGGCCACCCCGATACGGCCGGAATTCAGGATGCTCACGGCCATACGAAAACCCTCGCGGGGTTTCCCCAGAAGATTCCCTTTTGGAATCACGACATCCGCGAAGTTCACCTCGCGCGTGTCTGAGGCCCTCAACCCGCATTTCTTCTCGGGCTGGCCGAGCGTCATCCCGTCAAGGCCGCCGTCGACCACAAAACAGGAGATACCCTTGCGCCCCTCCTCCGGGTGCGTCTTGGCGAAGACGATATACACACCGGCGAAGTTCGCGTTGGTGACAAACGTCTTCGTGCCGTTGAGCACCCAGGAGTCGCCCTTTTCGACGGCCGTCATACTCAGCGAGGCGATGTCGGTACCGGCCTGCGGTTCCGTGATGCAGTAGGCGCCGATCTTCTCTCCGGTCGCCATAAGCGGCAGGTACTTCTGTTTGAGCTCCTCAGAGCCGTACAGCTTGATGATCTCGCAGACCAGGGAGTTGTGAACCGAGAGCATGATGCCGAAGCCAGCGCAGGCCGCGCAGATCTCTTCGAGCACCCCCATGAAGGAGGTGGCACTGAGTTCGAGACCGCCGTACTTCTCGGGAGCGGTGAACCCGAAATAACCGAGTTCCGCACATTCCTTGATCAGTTCCGGCGGCGTCTGTTCCTTCTCGTCCATTTCCATGGCGATCGGGTAGAGACGTTTCTCAGCCAATTCCCGGGCCGTCATCTTAAGCTCAAGGTCATCTTCGGACAACTTGAAATCCATAGACCGACTCCTTACTTGCTGTAGTCGTAGAATCCGCGACCGGTCTTGCGGCCAAGGTAGCCGGCCTGAACCATCTTCCGCAGGAGCGGGCACGGACGGTACTTGGGATCGCCCAACCCGTCGTGCATCACTTCCAGAATGGCCAGGCAGACGTCAAGGCCGATAAAATCGGCCAGTGTCAGCGGTCCCATCGGATGCCCCATCCCCAGCTTCATCACCTCGTCGATGGCCTCAATCGTACCGACACCCTCCATGTGGGCGTAGATCGCCTCGTTGATCATCGGCAACAGGATGCGGTTCGCGATGAACCCGGGGAAATCGTTGGCCTCCACCGGCACCTTGCCGAGCTTCTTTGCTAACTCCGCGATGACGTTACACGTTTCATCCGAGGTGGCAATACCGCGAATCAGCTCAACCAGCTTCATCATCGGCACGGGGTTCATGAAGTGCATACCGATAAACTGGGCCGGTCGCTTGGTCGCCGCGGCCAGCCGGGTTATCGGCAACGATGACGTGTTGGAAGCAAACAGCGTATCAGGGCCGCAGATACCCTCAAGCTCCTGAAACAGCTTCAGCTTCAGGTCCAATTGTTCCGTGACGGCCTCAATGACCAGTTGTGAACCGGAGGCAGACTTGAGATCAGTTGAGGTCTTGATTCGGCCGAGGGTCTCGGTCTTCACAGCCTCCGTGATCTTCTCCTTTTTCACCATCCGGTCAAGGCTCTTGGTAATGGTCGCCAGAGCACGATCCAGGTACGCCTGATCTACTTCCATCAGGTTCACGGCGTACCCGGTCTGGGCAAACACCTGGGCAATCCCGTTGCCCATAGTGCCGGCGCCGATGATTGACACCGTCTTGATATCCTCTAACTTCACGTTCGTTCCCTCCACGACTGTGGTTATTAGCTAAGCTCAATAGCCATCGCAACGGCGTTGCCGCCGCCAAGGCAGAGCGTGGCCAGGCCGGTCTTGAGTCCTCGATCCTTCAGCGCGTAGATCAGCGTGGTCAGGATACGGGTGCCGGAGGCGCCGATCGGATGGCCGAGAGCCACCGCGCCGCCATGCACGTTGACGCGGTCCCAGTCCCACTTCAGACCGCGACCGTCCGTGACCGCCTGCGCCGAGAATGCCTCATTGGCTTCGATGAGGTCAAAGTAGTTGATGTCGACCTTCATCTTCTCCATCAGCTTCTGCACCGCATAGATCGGTGAGAAGAACAGGTCGATGGGCTCGGTACCGGCGACGGCGTACTCGATCACCCGCGCCAGCGGTGTAAGCCCGTTGTCCTTCATGTACTTCTCCGAGGCCACCACGCACGCCGCGCTGCCATCGTTGAGACCCGGAGCGTTCCCGGCCGTGACTGTCCCCTCCTTCTCGAATGCCGGACGCAGCTTGGCCAGTTTCTCGATGGAAATGTCGGCCCGCGGACACTCATCGACCTCGAAAATCACCGGATCGCCCTTGCGGCGCGGCACGCTGATAGGAAAGATCTCCTGCTTGAACTTGCCGGCCGTCTGCGCGGCAACCGCCTTCTGATGGGACTTAAAGGCGAATTCATCCTGGTCCTCGCGGGTCACGTTGGCCTTCTTGCGCGTGTACTCGGCGATGTTACCCATGTGAACGTCATTGAAAGAGTCCCACAGGCCGTCAGAGATCATGATGTCCTCGAGTTTCCGGTGACCGAACTTGGTGCCCGTTTTGGCCCCCCGGATGACATACGGCGTACTGGACATCGATTCCATGCCGCCGGCCAGAACGAGATTCTGGTCGCCGGCCCGAATCGACTGCGCTGCCAGCATAACGGCCTTGAGCCCTGAACCGCAGACTTTGTTGATCGTTATGGCCGGCACTTCAGCCGGAATGCCCCCGTGGATAGCCGCCTGACGGGCCGGCGCCTGACCGGCAGCTCCCTGAACTACTTGTCCCATAATGACTTCATCAAGGGCAGCGGGATCTATTTTGCCACGCTTGACGGCCTCTTTGACGGCAAAGGCACCGAGTTGCGGACCAGTGAAGCTGCCCAGGCCGCCGTGCAACGTGCCAATTGCTGACCGGCAGGCGGAGATGATATAAGCCTCGTCTCTTTTTGGCATCGAAGCCTCCTGATATAAGTGGATTTGTGCCGGACGATGTTTTTGCGCTATATAACGAATCGCGCGGGCAGGCGCAAGTGAATTTGTTCACAAATGTCGTCTCGGGGCGTCCTGTCCGACCGTCCCGTGGCCGCCAGAGGCCGAATTCCGCCGACGTGCAGCAGCAGGTAACACCGACCCCGCAACCCGGCAGAACCACTCAGTGTGCAAGTGCTGACTGCGCGAAATAACCTGTTCGCGGCCTTATGAACCATTCAGACTGAATTAGTCCGGTTTAATCCAGACCTTGCCCGTAGTTAATTGAGCCCCGGAGTATATCCGAGTTGCCTGACCACAGGCCGTTAAGGAATCGTCTCACTCGTCCGATTTATCTACAAACGCAGGTGGCACTCACGTTAACTGGAGGTAAAGATGAAGAAACTGCTTTTCACCGTACTCTTTCTGACGGTGTTTGCTGTCGCGGCCTGGGCGCAGGCGCCGCAGCCGTTCAGCCTCTATGCAGGCGGAGCACTGTCGCTGCCGGCCGCGCCCGACGGTTTCAAGGAGGGGTACAAGACCGGTTTCCACGGAAGCATAGGCTTTGGCTACAAAGCTGCTCCGAATACTCAGATAGTGGCCAAGGTGGAACATCACCAGTTCCCGATCGATTTTGACAGCAATCCCCTCCTCTCGACGCTGACGGGCGTCGAAGGCGGCGCGAACAAGATGTGGATGTTCGGTGTCGACGCACGGATGTCGTTTGCTCTTCCGTCCTCCCCGGTAAAGCCGTTCGTGCTTGGCGGCCTTGGAATGGCCAAGATCCAGCAGTCTGAGTTCTCCGGCTCCAACACTCTGGCTACCAGCACGCTCAACAGCCTGATCCAGGAAGACCAGAACAAGATGTACTTTAACCTCGGCGCCGGCGTCGAGCTAAAGGCAGGCCCGGCCTGGAGCCTGTTCGCGCAGCTGCGCTACGTCTCCATCGCCACGGAAGGAGAATCCTCCTCGTTCGTGCCGGTGACACTGGGAGTAAAGTTCTTCTAAGAGATTGTTATTCGGCAGTGCCAATACCGGGGCCGTCGGCCCCGGTATTTTTTTGTGCTTTGGGGTTCTATTTCAGGTCCTATTGGATATATTAGCGTTTGTGCCGGGCCGTCAGTCCGCGCCCGGCGCAGTGGAGGACTCACGTTGGCGCGGATACGGATATCCATTCTTTTCCTTCTTTGGCTGACCGGCTCGACGTCATGCCTGGCCGGGTCACGGGCCGCCCTGTATCTGGGTGGCGGCGGCAATCTTGCCGTCGGCGATCTTGGTGAACGCGCCGAGACCGGCTATCATGCCGGGCTTGGTGCCGGAGTGCCGTTAGCAGCCGTTCCGTCAGGCGGCATTGAGTTTATTCTCCGGGGCTTTTACCATCGATTGCTGTCGGATATAGACACCGAGGGAGATTTCTCCTTTGTTGCCGCCGGGGTTGATGTGAAAATAAGCTATCGGCAGAGAAACGGTTCCACGCTCTATCTGATTCTCGGCGGCGGCTACGCGAAAGCGCGCCGCGAACAGTTCATGTACCGGAGTACCGTGGCTACGGCCTCCGGACTCCGAATCATTGAGCGCCAGATCGAAAGCCGCTCGGAGAACGACTTTTACGCATCCCCCGGCTTCGGTGCCGAACTGGCCGCCGGTGGCCCGATCAGGCCCTTCATCGAGTTCAGATTCACCGATGTCTCGGGAACATATATATCAGATTACCAGTTTGTGACGGTCACCCTGGGGGTTAAAATCTAAGACGGCCGGGATCAATCGGGGGCTTTCCCGAAAGACGGCTGAGCACTGATCGGAACCGGCGGTCGCGGCCCGATTATCTAACTCAAGGTTTGAGTTGTGCTCACTCCTGGATGTCCAGCTCGATGAGCGGAGTCTCGGTGTCGACCTGCTGCTCGGCCTGGACGTTTATCGCCTTGATCCTGCCGCAGGCACGAGAGCTGACCGGGTTCTCCATCTTCATGGCTTCGACGATCACCAGCGGCTGCTTTTCCTTGACGGTGTCACCCACGTTCACCAGGATCTTGACGATCCTTCCGGGCATGGGGGCGAATATCTTGTCCTTGACCGCGGAGAGGTCAGCGCCACTTCCGGCAAATCCTTCGTCGCCGGGCTCGCGCAATTCGAGCTGGACGGAATCGATCTCGAGATAGCAGACTCCCTTGTTGAATTCCGCGGCGATGATCTTCTTCTGACCGTTGAGAGTTGCGGCGAACAGGTCCGTGCCGAGCGGATGTACCTCCACGAGCTTTTCGCCGACCCGTACTTCGTAAACCGCGCCGCGTTTCTCCGTGGAGCACTCAACGGCCTGACCGTCAAACACGAAGTCGTGCCTATGCATCAATCGAATCTCCTATCTGCCAGTGGCTAAGCGTTTCCCATGGAGAGGGCAGAGCTGTCCGGCCTTCGGCGGCAACGGCTGGTGCTTCACGGCCGGTCACGGACGCAACCGAGGCCACCGCGGCGGCCAGTTCCCTGTAGGCGGAGAGGTCGGTTGCCCGGTCGGCCATGTGCTGCTCAATAAAGCTGGTGAACGTCCTGCCGGCGGCGAACTCCTCGTGACGGAGGACGTCAACCATGAATTTCTTGGAGGTCTTCACTCCGAGAATCTTGTACTGGTGCAGGGCATCAATCATCTTGCGTATCGCCAGGGAACGATCCGGCGCGTGTACGATAAGCTTGGCCATAATCGGGTCGTAATCAATGGTGATATCAGTCCCGGTCGTCACCCCGGAATCCACGCGAATTCCCGGGCCGACCGGCTCGGAGTAGTGCAGGATTCGACCGGTCGAGGGAAGGAAGTCGTTCTCGCCATCCTCGGCGTAGATGCGACATTCAATGGCGTGCCCGCGCTGCACGAGATTGAACAGATGATCCGACAGGGGCAGTCCGGCCGCAATCTTGATCTGTTCAACCACGAGATCCACGCCGCAGACGAATTCGGTCACGGGATGCTCAACCTGGACACGCGTGTTCATCTCCAGAAAGTAGTAGCCGCCGCCTTCGTCCAAAAGAAACTCCACGGTCCCGGCGTTGGTGTAGTCGGCCGCTTTAGCCACCCTGACGGCGTCCTGGCCCATGCGGTTCCGCAGCTCCTCGTCGAGTGCCGTCGACGGTGACTCCTCGATGATCTTCTGGTGACGTCGCTGGATGGAACACTCGCGTTCGAACAGGTGCACGCAGTTGCCCTGGTGATCGGCCAGGACCTGGAATTCGATGTGCCTCGGATTGGTCAGGAACTTCTCGAGGTAAATGGTGTCGTCGCCGAAAGCGTTTCTGGCTTCGCGCTGAGCGGCCTCAAGTGCCGCCGGGAGGTCATCATCGGAGCGCACCACACGCATCCCCTTGCCGCCCCCGCCGGCGGCGGCCTTAACCAGCACCGGGTAGCCGATCTTCTCCGCCTCGCGCGCGAACGCTTCCGGGGATGACTCGCTGCTATTCATGCCCGGGATGATGGGCACCCCGGCGTCGGCCATCATCCGGCGTGAGATCACCTTGTTTCCCATCAGTTCGATGGCCTCGGCGCCGGGGCCGATAAAGGTGATCTTCTCATCGGCGCAGCGTTTCGCGAAGGCCGGGTTTTCGGCGAGAAAACCGTAGCCGGGATGTATGGCGTCGCACCCTGTTTGTTTGGCGGCGTCGATAATCTTGTCGATGTGCAGGTACGATTCGCCGGGCGGCGGCGGTCCGATACATACCGATTCGTCGGCCAGAAGCCGGTGCCTGCTGTTGGCGTCCGCCTCGGAGTAGATCGCAACGGTCGGAATCCCGAGCGTGCGACAGGCGTTAAGGACGCGCACAGCGATCTCCGAGCGGTTAGCGATGAGCACCTTTGCGAATAATCCGTCCGACATAGCTACTCCTCCCGCCGTTCACGCCGGGCCACCCACGCCGGCTTGCGCTTCTCAAGGAAAGCCGTCATGCCCTCCTGCCCCTCATCCGACACGCGCAGCCGTGCAATCATCTGGGCCGTGTACGGCTTGAACTGCTCCGGTGACATTCCCGGCGCCTCGCCGATGAGCTTCTTGGCCATGGCCACGGCCTCCGGACCCGACGTCAGGAGGTCCTGAACCAAGCGGTCGACTTCGGCATCAAGCCGGTCGTCCTCGACCACCTTGTTGACGAGGCCGACCTGGAAGGCACGCTCGGCCGGCATACGCTCACCAGTGATAAACAACTCGCGCGCCTTTCCCTCCCCCATTTTCTTGATGACGTAGGGACCGATACAGGCCGGCACGACGCCGATCTTGACCTCGGAAAACGAGAAGCGGGCCGAACGGGCCGCCAGGGCGATATCGCAGACGGCCACAAACCCGGTCCCGCCGCCGATGGCTGCGCCGTTGATGCGGCCGACCACCGGGCACGGGCAGGCATAAATCTGGTAGAACAGGTCTGCCAGGGCGCTGGATTCGGCAAGGTTTTCATCGAATGACTGCTTGACCACCTCGCGCATCCAGTTAAGGTCGGCCCCGGCGCAGAATGATTTGCCCTCGCCGGTCAGAACTATCACGCGAACCTCGCTGTCCTTTTCGATCTCGGAGAACAGCCGCGACATCTCGGTGATCATGGTCGCGTTGAAGGCGTTGTGGATTTCCGGCCTGTTGAAGCAGACGCGGGCAACCTGGCCGTCCTTATCATATTTGAGTGTCGTAAAGTTCATTTGCTCGCGCTCACCGTATTCTCATGGTTGTCTCGTCGGGGTCACGATCACGTTTACATTCTGAAAACGCCGTACTTCTGATCCGGTATCGGCGCGTTGAGAGCCATTGCTATCGACAGGGCCAGCATCTGGCGGGTATCGGTCATGCCGATTATCCCGTCGTCCCACAGCCGCGCCCCCGAATAGTACGGCGTTGACTCCGCCTCGTACTTGTCTATGATCGGTTGCCGGATGGTCCTGATCTCCTCTTCGCTGAGTTTCTTGCCCTCCTTTTGCAGCTGCACAATCTTGACCGTCGCCAGTACGTCGGCCGCCTGCTCGCCGCCCATGACGCAAATCCGGGCGTTGGGCCACATGAACATCAGCCGTGGAAAGTAAGCGCGTCCGCACATGGCGTAGTTTCCGGCGCCGTAGGAGCCACCGACCACGACGGTGAACTTCGGTACGTCCGCGTTCGCCACCGCGTGAACCAGCTTGGCTCCGTCGCGCGCAATGCCGCCCGCCTCGTACTGACGACCGACGATGAATCCCGATATGTTCTGCAGAAAGACAAGGGGGATTTTTCGCTGCGTACACAACTCGATGAAATGGGCGCCCTTGAGCGACGATTCCGAAAAGAGGACGCCGTTGTTGCCGATGATCCCGACGAGATAACCCATGATCCGCGCAAAGCCCGTAACCAGCGTGGCGCCGTACAGCTCCTTGAACTCGTGGAAACGGGAACCGTCCGCAAGCCGCGCGATTACTTCACGAATGTCATAGGGCTTTCTGACGTCGTGCGAGACAACACCGTACAGTTCCTCGGGATCGTAATGCGGGTCCTCCGGAGCCGTGCGGTCAACTTCGGCGGGCCTGGGTATGTGGAGGTTTTCGATGATGTTGCGGGCCATCTGCAGGGCGTGCTCGTCATTCTGCGCGTAGTGATCGGTAACGCCCGAGGTCCGGCAGTGGACGTCCGCCCCGCCCAGCTCTTCGGCCGTCACCACCTCACCGGTCGCCGCCTTGACGAGAGGGGGGCCGCCGATGAAAATCGTACCCTGTTTGCGAACAATGACGGTCTCGTCGGACATCGCCGGAAGGTAGGCGCCGCCGGCGGTGCAGGAGCCCAGGACAATTGAAATCTGGGCCAACCCCTTGGCCGACATCCGGGCCTGGTTGTAAAAGATACGGCCGAAGTGATCCTTGTCGGGAAAGGTGCCTGACTGCAGGGGCAGGAAGATTCCGCCCGAGTCGACGAGGTAAATGCAGGGCAGGTTGTTGATTTCCGCCACCGCCTGCGCCCGCCCGTGCTTGAGAATCGTTATGGGGAAGTACGTGCCGCCCTTCACCGTGGCGTCGTTGGTAATCACCATGACGTGCTTGTCGTGCACCTTGCCGATACCGGTAATGATACCGGCACAGGGCGCGTCGTTGTCGTACATGTCATAGGCGGCCAGCGAGCAGATCTCCAGGAAGGGACTGTTGCGGTCGAGCAGGCGGGCCATCCGGTCGCGCGGCAGCATCTTCCCACGGTCGACGTGGCGTTTGCGCGACTTCTCCGGCCCTCCCAGCTTCACCTTTTCCAGGCGCTCCTTGAACTCGGCGTGAAGCCGCCGGTTTACCTCCGCGTTCTCCTTGAACGTCGCGGAACTCGTGTCAACTTTGGATTCAATACGAAACATCTGTGTCCGTCCCGTCTAACTCTGAAGCAGCGACGAGGGCACTCTGACGGGCATCTGCAACAGCGCCTGTGCCAGCGTCTTTCCCTGCGGATCTATCATTAACGATTTCGTCCCGCCGCCGCCCAGCGTTTCCTCCAGAAGGAAATTAAGGCCCAGCAAGTTGTCCAGTTCATAGCGAATCACCTTTCCCCCGGTTATGCCGCGAAAGAACCTCCTGACCCGTTCAGCGGTCAGGTGTTCGACGATCCAGCCGTACGCCTCGGGCGTACGCGCCAGCACACCGATATTGCACGTATCACCCTTGTCACCCGAGCGCGCGTAACAGATATCGCGCAGCCGCGCCGTTTTCAGCCGTCCGGCGGGTCGTTGTCGCTTTCTCCGACGAGGCCTCGCCCCGGCGGCTTGTACCGGCGCCGTCTGCACCCGCACCGGAAACGAGATCTCGTAGAACTCCTCCCGGCCATCCGTCGTAATTGCCAGCACCTTGGCCCGGACGCGGCTGCGGTGAATCAAGGCCGGCCAGTATGCGATGACCTGTTTCGGCCTGGGTCGGCCCTGCCCGGTAACCGCCATACCCGCCGGGCCGGACAGAATCAGCGTCGAGAGCACTTTGCCGAAGTCCCTGACTTTATCCAGCTCGCGATCCCGCACCCCGAAGCGGAGCAGAATCTCGTTGGTGTCGCAATTCCTCAGATGGTCGGGCCAGATAGAGCCGGAACCGATCATCTCAGTGCGCGTCGACTCATACGTATGCCCGAGTTTCCCCCAGAAGATCCGCGCGATGGTCTCGGCCTTGCGATACGTGTCGGGTCCGGACACGAGGACCTCGCCGGACGATTTCCAGCCGTCGTCGTAGGCCATCGAAACCTTCAGGCGGTCAGGCTCCGGCTTTCCCCTGATCCCGGACACGCGCACCCGGTTCTTACCGGCGGGTTTCAGCCGAATGGTATCGAAGCGGGCTATCCCGTCGGGCGATATGTAATTGGCCGGATCACCCATCTCGTACACGAGCTGTTCCTTGACCGTCTTCTCGGAAACCAGCCCGCCGGTGCGGGGGTGCTTGGTGACGACGAATTCTCCACTGTCATCCATTTCGATAATCGGATAACCGCAGGCCTCGAAGTTCTTAATTTCGTGCCAGTCGGTGACGTTGCCGCCGCTGGCCTGGCAACCGCACTCGATTATGTGCCCGGCCACGATGCCCGCGGCCATGCGATCCCAGTCGTCCATGGCCCAGCCAAACTCGTGTATCATCGGGGCCAGCGCCAGACCCGTGTCGGTGACTCGACCGGTGACCACAAGCTGGCAGCCCGTCTCGAGCGCCTTTACGACCGGCTCTGCGCCGAGATAGATGTTGGCCGCGGCTATGCGTGAACGCACGCCGTGAAAGTCCTGGCCTGTTTCCATGTTGGTGAACCGCTCACCGGCGGCGGAAAGCTCATAAAGCTGATTGACGATGTCGTCCCCATATACCACGCCGACTTTCAGGTCGAGTCCCATGGCACGAGCCATGTCGAGAATCTTTCGGCCCATGCCGATCGGATTGATCCCCCCGGCGTTCGTTATGATCCTCACTCCCTTCTGAACAGCCAGAGGCAGGCACTCCGCGAGCTGTTCCAGGAAGTCAACCGCGTAGCCGAGATCCGGAGATTTCTTGCGCTGGCGCTGGAGTATGGACATCGTGATCTCGGCCAGGAAGTCCATCATGATGTAGTCGAGCGGTCCACCTGTGATCTGGCGTTTTAGTGCCGCGAGGTCATCACCCCAGTAGCCGCCTGCATTGCCGATACGAATTGCTTTCTTCAAGCTGTGCGGTCCCAGCTATGCCGTTGTCTCCAGCCACCGAAAAGCGTGTCTTTGCACACAGGAGAAACAATATAGCCGCCGGCCTTCCCTTTGTAAAGGGGAAGCTGATACCGGTCGATTTGATTTCGCTGGTCGGCGCCCGTTTCGGCTTGCAAACAGGACTTACCGGCGCTACTTTGCCCGACAGAGAAAAACGAGGTTTTGACCGCGCGGTGCGCGTGAGCGTCTGCGCGAGGACACCGACGACAGGAGTGTTGTAAACGGAAGCCCGGCATGAGTTCGTTCGCCAAACCCACGGTAGTGGTCAGCAAGTGCCTGGGATTCGAGGCCTGCCGCTTTGACGGGCGGCGTCTGTGCAGCCCGTTCGTGCAGGCTCTCAAACCGTACGTGAACTTCGTACCGGTCTGCCCCGAGGTCCGGATCGGGCTGGGCACTCCCCGCGAACCGATAGAACTCGTTCGGACCGGATCGGAAATTTCACTCTGCCAGCCGACGACCGGCCGGAATCTGACCCGAACGATGAATGCCTTCGCACATCGGTTTCTCTCTTCGCAGCAGGACGTGGACGGCTTCATTCTCAAGGGCCGATCACCCTCATGCGGCATCGGCGACGTGAGAATCCGAAGCCTGACCGACAATCATCGAACCGAATCACGGCACGGTTCCGGCGTCTTTGCCGCACAGGTTTTGAAACGCTGCGGTGATCTGGCCGTCACGACGGATTCGAGGCTGGCCCGGGACCGCGCCCGTGAACACTGGTTGACCGGGCTGTTTACACTGGCAGCGTTCCGCCTGAGCATGCGATCCGGCAGCATGAAACGCCTGGTTGCTTTTCATCGGTACAACCGTCACCTGCTGGCCGCCTGCAACCAGGGGCGGGCGCGGCGCCTCGACGCGGCCATGCGAGCCTGCGACAGGAAACATCCACGCGCGACCTTCGCGGAATATCAGCTCCACCTTCGCGCCGCCATGAGCAGACCTCCCCGGCGGGCTTCCGTAAGAAAAATACTGGCCGGCGCACTGGATTACTACTCGACTCACCTCGACGCCTCCGAGAGGCACGCCTTCAGTCGGTCGTTAGAGAGGTATTGTCAGGGAGAGTTCCCCCTGAGCGCGCTTCGAAAAACGCTCCAGGTCTGGGCCGTCCGGTACGACAAGACGTTCCTGCGGTCTGACAGCTTCTTCCGACCATACCCCGGTGAGCTGGCCGACATCAACTCCTGGAGAAAGTCTGAATAGTTGGAGGAGACCACACTGCCATGAAAATCTACAGCGTTCAGCGGAGTCAGCAACTGGCCCTGTCGCTGAATGACGCCTGGCGGTTCTTTTCCAACCCGGCGAATCTCGCGCTTCTGACCCCGCCCTCGCTCAACCTGAGACCGATCTCCGACGTGCCGGCCCTGATGTACGAGGGGATGCTCGTCACCTACCGTATCACCCCGTTCGCCGGTATCCCCGTCACGTGGGTGACCGAAATCACCCATGTGAACGAACCGTTCATGTTCATCGACGAACAGCGCTTCGGGCCGTACAGGTTCTGGCACCATGAGCACCGGTTTGAGGAAATCGCGAACGGCATCGTGTTGGGGGATACCGTCCGCTACGGGCTGCCGCTGGGTATCCTGGGCCGAATAGCCCATGCCCTTGTGGTCCGCAGGCAGATCGACGCCATCTTCGCCTTCCGGGAGAGGGTACTCGGGCAGCGGTTCGGGTCCGCAGCCCACTAGACGGAGACGTCCGAAGGTCTGACCGCCCTCAGGGCCGGTCAGGGGCGTTTGCGCGCAACCAGGATCAGCTCTCCGGGTTCCTCGGTGCCGAACGGATTCATCTCGTGATCGCCGTAGACGTGCTCGACTTCGAACCCGCTTCGTGCCAGCAGGTGCTCGGCCTCATAGCGAAACAGGTAGAAGACACGAAAGGAGTGTACCAGTCGCTCTTTCCGCCCGTCAGGATGCTCGACGTAAAAGATCAGTTCGACATCGATACACTGTTTCGGTCTGTCGATCCGAACATTGCGCCCGCGCATGTAGACCTTCCGGCCGTCCGGCATCGTCACCGGCGGATCATCACCGTACTCCTCCTTTCGCGGCTCACCGGCCAGCCACGGCATATGCGGATTGAACAGGTCAAGCACGAGGCGGCAGTCATCCTGAAGGTGGCGATGGACAGAGGCCAGACATGACAGTTGGTCATCGATCTCGGTCAACAGTTGAAAGGATCGAAACGGGATCATGGCCAGCGCAAACCGGCGCTTGAGGTCGAAGCGTCGCATGTCGGCGTGAACGAGCTGAACCCGCGCCTGAACCTCGGCCGCCTCCTTGGACAGTTTTCTTCGGCAGGCGGAAAGCATTGGCTCAGAGAGATCGAGCCCGACTATCTCGATGCCGGCCTTTGCTGTCGGGATCAGCACCCGTCCGGTGCCGCAGGCAAGCTCCAGGACCGGACCGAACGCCTTACGGGCAAATCCGACAAAGAAGTCAGTGTCCTTCAGAGCCGCATACGAATGCACGTAGTCATAGTATTCAGCAACAAACGGAAAGTCTTCGTACCCACCCGCCGTGTCCATTGCGTTGTCCTCACGTAACGATTTCAGAGAGGCCGGACCCGACAGGAGTTGAGACCGGCCGTTCCTTGACGCTTTACCCGATCGGCAGGATCGTCCTGCCCTGCGATTCATTGATGACCTCGGCCATGGCCAGGTAGATGGCCGAAAGACCGCACACGATGCCCTCGTACCCGGCAATTATGCGCACCGCGGCCGAGCCCGTCCAGTCAGCGACCGCCAGCAGCCAGAAAAGAATCGTCAGAGTGAGAAAAACGACCTGCAGAGCACGGTGCTTGCCGAACGTGGCAAACCACATCAAGCATGTAAACAGGCCCCAGAAGAAAAGGTACCAGGCCATGAAGCCCGCCGGGGTTGCCTCGGCCCACCCGATTCGGGGAAAGACGATCAAGGCCACCAGCGACACCCAGAAAAGACCGTACGAGGTGAAGGCCGTGGTCCCGAAGGTGTTTCCCTTCCTGAATTCCATGATGCCGGCAAAGATCTGTGCCAGACCCCCGTAGAAGATTCCCATCGCGAGAATCATCGAACCAAGCGGGAAAAACCCGGCATTGTGAATGTTCAGCAGGACGGTGGTCATGCCGAAACCCATCAGTCCCAGCGGCGCCGGGTTCGACAGCTTGTTGTCCATTGGTATCTCCTCCTCCACCATCGTTGAGCGCACGGTATAACCCTGCGACATTGAAGAAACACCAAGTTACCGGCGACTGTACGCACCTGCAAGTAAATGTTTGTCCCGGCGACGGACCGGCGCGCCCGTGGGACCGGCAAAAGAAAACGGCAGGACCCGAAAGTCCTGCCGTGTCAAAACAGTGTCGTCGTAAGAGCGAGAATCGAGAACGCTTCTCAGTACCACTTGGGCACGAACTTGTACCCGTAGCTGATCACGCCGTGGTGGCCCTCGGACTGGATACGGCGGAACTCCAGCCGTACTTCCATCCCGATCTTGACCTTTTCGACGTCGCAGTCCGTGACCTGCGCCATCAGCCGGGTGCCGTCAGCCAGTTCGGCAATGGCCAGGGCGTACGGTGCAATGTCTCCCCACTGACTCGGCGCCACACGGATAACGGTGTACGTGACGATCTTGCCGGTGTCCGGCAGCGTGACCTTCTCGCATTCGGTATCGCCGGTTTCCGGGTCCACCAGCCTCGGCGGGAAATACGTCTTGCCGCTCTTCTTGAACTTGACCGCTTCCAGCCGGTACCGCTGCGGGTACTCGCGCCAGTTGCGAGAGCTGAACATAGTCATCACGCCACCTCCAATATGTGCGTGACCGAGGATGCGCCGGAACCGCCCATGTTCTGCGTCAGGCCCGTCTTCGGCGACCCCGCAATCTGCCGACCGTTTTCCGCCTGCCCGGTCAGTTGTTTATAGACCTCAATCACCTGTGCTACGCCGGTGGCACCGACGGGGTGTCCTTTGGACTTCAGGCCGCCCGACGGGTTAACCGGAAACGTTCCTTCCAGCGAGGTTTCCCCCGCCAGAGCCGCCGGACCGGCTTTGCCCGGTTTGAACTTGCCGATTGATTCCGTCACCACGAGCTCTGCAATGGTGAAACAGTCGTGCACTTCGCAGAACTGGACGTCCTCGATCTTCCGGCCGGCCATTTTCAGCGCCCGCTGCGTGGCCGCCGTCGTGGCCTTGATAGTCGTCATGTCCTCGCGCTGGGCAAGGGCGATAGTATCGGTGCCGGCACCGCTGCCGGTCACTATCACGTACGGTTTGCCAAGCTTCCTGGCAACCTCTTCGGTCGTCACGATCACGGCGGCGGCCCCGTCGGTGATCGGCGAGCAGTCCAGAATGTGAAGCGGGTCCGCGACCATAACGGACTTGGCCACCTGCTCGGCCGTGATCTCAAAGGGGTACTGGGCAACCGGGTTCCGGGCGCCGTTACGATGGTTCTTGACCGCCACCGCCGAGAGCATGTCGCGGGTCGTCCCGTACCTGGCCATGTGGGCATGCGCCATCATGGCGTACAATCCCGGAAACGTGGCACCGTGGAACACTTCGTATTCCTGATCCGCGGCCGCAGCCAGGGCGTAGGTGGCGTCGTCACCCGAACAGTCGGTCATTTTCTCGACACCGGAGGCCATGACGATGTCGGCGTTGCCCGAAGCCACTTCGAGAAACGCCAGCCGAAACGCCATCCCGCCGGACGCGCAGGCCGACTCCACCCGGACGGCCGGCACGCCGGGCATGCCCATGTAATCGGCCATGAGGGCACCCACGTGTTCCTGGCCGACGAAAAGCCCGCCGGACATGCAACCCACGTACAGCGAGTCCAGGTGATCGACCCCGGAGTCACGAATTGCGTCCATAGCGGCATCGACAAAAAGCTGGCGAAACGACTTTCGCCAGATCTCTCCCCACTGACTCAAGCCGACACCTACTACACAAACCTTTCTCATCGCTGAATGTCCTCCTAATTGTTCTTGATGATCTTCCCACGATACTTGGCGTAGGTGCCGTAGTCGATGTAGAAGAGATTTTCGTCCAGGAGCTTTTTCGTACGAACCGCCTTGTCGCGCGCCTCGTCGATGCGCCCCGTGACCTTCCAGATAAAGGCGTCGGAACCGGCGCCGGAACCGTACGAGCACATAAAGATCAGGTCGCCTGGTTTTGAGGCGTCCAGCGCCGCCGTCAGCCCGATCGGTGACGCCCCTGAATACGTATTCCCGAGCGTCGGTGCCAGAAGACCGGCTTGAATCTGCTCACTGCTAAACCCGAGATCACGGGCGACCCTGACCGGGAACTTCCCGTTGGGCTGGTGAAAAACAGCGTGCCTGAAGTCGGCCGGCTTCATCCCCGATTTCTCCAGGATAGCCCGCGAAGCTCCCTTGGTATGGGCGAAGTAGGCTTCCTCACCGGTGAAACGCCCGCCGTGCTGCGGGTAAAACTCGTGTTCGCGACGCCAGAAATCGGGCATGTCGGTCATGTAGGAATGCGTGTACAGAACCTCGGCGATGAGATTCTCCATGCCCATGATGAAGGCACCCGCGCCGGCGGCCGTGGAGAACTCCAGGGCATCGGAAGGTGCTCCCTGCGACGTGTCGGCGGCGATGGCCAGAGCGTATTTCATGTTCCCGGATTGGACGTGGGAGAGCGCCACGAACATTGCTTCCGATCCGGCCTTGCACGCAAACTCGAAATCGGCACAATGGATATCCGGCGTAGCTCCGATGGCTTCCGCCACGACCGTGCCCGATGGTTTCACCGCGTACGGATGCGACTCCGAACCGACATAAATCGCTCCTATATCCGCCGGGTCCACCCCGCCGGAGCGCTTCAGCGCGTTCTTGGCGGCCTCCACGGACAGGGTTATCGTATCCATGTCGGGCGGGGGAACCGACTTCTGACGCAGCATCAGCCCTCTCTCGTAGCTCGGCGCATCCGCTCCCCAGACCTTGGCAATCTCGGCAATCTTTATGCGATGTCTCGGAAGATGCGCTCCGTAGCCTACAATACCAGCCATTAGAAACCTCTATCGCTTGATGTTGGCGTTGTTGTCCTACTCCACCTCGGCCGTTACCCGGCCGACCGGAAAAGCCATTATAAACCCGGCCGCAGCCGGTGACAAGCGAATATCGGTTTTTTGCCCCGGATCCCCGACCGTTATACCTGCAAAGGTCACCTAAACGCTCCGTCTGCCCGTGCCGATATACTGATGATATGAAGGTATACTTGTCCCTCGCGGCCGTATTACTCTGCCTGTGGGTCGAGTCGGCGGCCTCCCAACCCGAGGAAGTGATCAGCCGGAACGCGGCTTTCTATGAAGGGGAAACGCTCAACTACGTGATAGCGCCACCCCCTCGGTTCAGGCTGGTCGACCGCGAGGCGATCGACGACGGGTACTCGTTTGCCTTCGTTCCTGAATCCTCGCAGTACGGCGGCGCCGAGATTATGATCGGCGTAAACATCTACAAGATTCGGGGGCTGTCGTTTGCAGACGTCGTAGCCCATGACACCGCCTCACTCAGAGCCCACTACGGCGACAGCCTGGTCATGTGGAAGGTAGATTCGGTCATGATCGGCAGCGGCGATCCGATCAAGACGTTCTTCCTCGATGACAAGGGCCGCTTCATCCCCAATGTCATGGTTTCTTATTTCGACGGCGGGGCGGACCTGCTGATTTTCGAACTCGTCATCTCCGACTCGGTGCTGCGCCCGCACGCCGAGGAAGCGTTCATTGCCTGTCTCCGGAGCGCAAGGGCTCTGGTCAGGGGCCAAACCGGGCTCCCATAGTCCCTTTTGAATTTACCCCCGCCTGTCCAGGCCGGGCGCTGGAAGGGCTGCCCGGTCCCAAAACCGGCCGGCCGATTTAACCCTGATGCCCCGTCCCGGCCGCAACGGACCTAGGCAAAAAAAAACGGCAGGGGCATCGACCCTGCCGTTTACCGCATCCCCGCGATTTACGCTTGAACCGCCTCTTCTTCCGGTCTGTCGTTGAGACCGGTAAGCTGAAGCTCATTATTCACAATATCCACCCGCAGCCTCTGCCCCTGGCCCAGGTCGCCGGACAGCAACATTCTGGCGATCCTCTGGCTAAGCTGCTTATTGATAAACCGCTTGATAGGGCGAGCGCCGAACGTCTCGTCATACGCCGTCGCCGCGATGTGATCAACGGCGGCGTCGGTGACCTCCAGCGTAATCTCCTTTTCGGTCAACAGCGTTTGCAGCCGCCTGAGTTGCAGGCGAACGATGTCGGCGATTTCGGGCCTGGTCAGCGACGAGAACACAATGGTCTCGTCGACCCGGTTGAGAAACTCAGGGCGAAGCGTCTGTCTGAGGGTGGCCAGAACGTTCCGCTTGATGTTCTCGTAGACGACCTGGCGGTTGAATTCGCCGAGGTTCTGCGATTCCTTCTGGATGTACTCGGCGGCGACGTTCGAGGTCATCACCAGGATGGTGTTCCTGAACGACACCGTCCGGCCCTGATTGTCGGTCAACCGTCCATCGTCGAGCACCTGCAGGAGGATGTTGAACACCTCCGGGTGCGCCTTCTCAATCTCGTCAAGCAGCACCACGGCGTAGGGGCGACGGCGTACGGCTTCCGTCAACTGGCCGCCCTCGTCGTAACCCACATATCCCGGCGGCGCGCCGATAAGCCGCGACACCGTATGTTTCTCCATGTACTCGGACATGTCCAGCCGGGTAATCGCTTCCTCGGTGCCGTAAAGGAACTCGGCCAGCGCCCGGGCCAGCTCGGTCTTGCCGACCCCGGTGGGACCGAGGAAAATAAACGACCCGATGGGCCGGTCGGGATCGGAGAGTCCGGCCCGTGACTGCCGCACCGCGTCGGCCACCGCCGTGACCGCCTCGTCCTGGCCGATCACCCGCTCGTGCAGCTTATCCTCGAGTTTTATCAGTCGCTCGGATTCAGACTCCGACAGGCGCGTCACCGGAATCCCGGTCCATTTGGACACAACATCGGCAACGTCGTCGGCGTCGACCATCTCCTTGAGAAGCTGCCGCTTTTCCTGGATGACGGTCAGCGAATGCGCGAGCAACTGCAACTTCTTTTCCGCGTCGGCGATATCGGCATACTTCAGCCTGGCGGCGGTTTCAAAGTCCGCCCGCCGCTCGGCCTCAGCCGCCTGAAGTTTCATCTGCTCGACGTCGGACTTGATCTGCCGGATGGCCTCGACCGCCTCCTTTTCCTTTTGCCACTGGGTGCGCAGTTCATCCCGCTGGGCGTACAGGTCGGAAAGTTCGCTCTCAATAGGCTTGAGCCGATCCCTGGCATCTTTCTCGCGCTTGACGCCTTCCTTCTCAATCTCCAGTTGGCGGATACGCTTCTCGACCGTGTCAAGCTCCTCCGGCAGGGAATCGATCGATATCCGCAGCTCGGCGGCGGCCTCGTCAATCAGGTCTATCGCCTTGTCGGGCAGAAAACGGTCCGCGATATACCGGTCCGCCAGCTTCGCCGCCGCCACAATGGCGGCGTCGGAGATCTTTATGCCGTGGTACACCTCGTAACGCTCACGAAGGCCGCGAAGTATCGACACCGTCTCCTCCACGGACGGCGGTTCGATCAGGATCGGGGCCAGGCGCCGCTCCAGGGCAGCGTCCTTTTCGATGTGCTTGCGGTACTCGTCAAGGGTGGTCGCGCCGATGAACCGGATTTCGCCCCTGGACAGGGCCGGCTTGAGCATGTTGGAGGCGTCCAGCGAACCGTCGCCGGTGGCACCCGCCCCGACGATGGTGTGCATTTCGTCGATGAACATGATAATGCGGCCGCTGGAATTCTCTACTTCGCGCAGAATCGCCTTGAGGCGTTCCTCGAACTCGCCCCGGAACTTGGAACCGGCAATCATGGCGCCCAGGTCGAGAGCTACCAGTTGCCTGTCCTTGAGCGTCTCCGGTACCTCGCCGATGGCGATCTTCTGCGCCAGGCCCTCCACTACCGCCGTCTTACCGGTGCCGGGTTCGCCGATCAGCACCGGGTTGTTCTTCGTGCGCCGGGAGAGAATCTTGATAATGCGCCGTATCTCGTCGTCACGACCGATAACCGGGTCCAGTTTCCCCTCGGCGGCCATTTTCGTCAGGTCGCGCGAGTACTTCTCCAAAGCCGCATACTTGGACTCCGGATCGGCATCCGTGACCCGCTGGCCCCCGCGCATCGACGTCAGCGCCTTGAGAACCTCGTCCCGCTTGACGCCGTTCTGCCTGAGTATCTCCTGCGCCTTGGACTTGACCTCGAGCAGCGCCAGCAGCAGGTGCTCAACCGAGACGTACTCATCCCTGAAATGCTTTAGCTCGGCTTCCGCCTTGTAAAACACTTGCGTCAGTTCGTTTGACGGATACAGCTGGCCGCCTTGCTGTCTCGGAAGCAGTTTGAGCGCGTCCGTGACCTCGGCCTCGATCCTGCCGACGTCCACCCCCAGCTTCCTGAGAGTCTGGCCGACCAGCCCCTCCTCCTGCTTGAGCAGTGCGGCCAGCAGATGTTCAGGCGTCATCTGGGGGTGCCCCTCCGCCTGCGCCATCTGCTGGGCATAAGAGATGGCGTCGATTGATCTCTGCGTAAATCTATTCAGGTTCATATTCATTCACCTGCCTTACTCGTCTTTCTCAAAATCTTCCAGCAGCTTCCGCTGCCGGGCCGTAAGCGTCTTCGGGATCTTCACCTTGACCTCGACATACTGGTCACCCCGCACGGCGCCCACCGCCAGACCCATGCCCTTCAGGCGAAGCCGCGTGCCGGGCTGCGTGCCGGCCGGAATGGTCAGCGAGACCGTCTTGGTAAGAGTCTTTACCTGTCTACTGCAGCCGGTGACAGCCTCGACAAACGAGATTTCCACCGAGCTGTAGATGTCGTTACCCTTGCGTGTGAACTGCTGATGCGGCATCACAATCACCGTTACTATCAGATCTCCGTTCGGTCCGCCGTACAGGCCCGGTTCCCCCTGGCCTCGCAGACGAATCCTGCCGCCGTCGTCAATACCGGCCGGTATTTTCACCGAAAGCTTCTTACCGGAGGACGGCAGCGAGAGCATTCTTGTCGTGCCGTTGACAGCTTCAAGAAACGAAATTGTCAGCCGCGCGACAAGGTCCGCGCCCGCCCTGGGCCCGCCCTGGCGTCCGAACTCGTGGCCGGGACCTTTTGCAGGACCCGCGCCGCGGCTGAACAGCGATGCGAGAATGTCGTTCAGGTCACCCAGGTCGTCCGGAGCGGCACCGCCGCCGCTTCGGAAAGTCCATCGGCCGGACTTGCCGAAGGGCGAGAAGTCAAACCCGCCGCCAAAGGCACCGGGATCGAACCCACCGGCGTGGGTGGCGCCGGCGAAAGCTCCATACTTGCGCAGGGCGTCGTACTCAGCCCGCTTGTTTTCATCCTTGAGGACTTCATACGCCTCGCTGATGTCCTTGAATCTCGCCTCAGCATCCTTGTCCCCCTTGTTGTGGTCAGGATGATGCTTCTTGGCCAGCTTACGATACTGCCGCTTAATCTCATCCAGCGTGGCGTCCTCGCTCACGCCGAGCGCTTTGTAATAGTCCTTGGCCATTTCACATCACCTCCTTTACGTCATTACCAGCCTCCGGACCTGCCGAACCGACTCGCGGCGCGCCGCTTGTACGGCGCAAAAAAGGGCTGGTCTTGCCGACCAGCCCTCCGCTACAACCAGCCTGACAGGTCTGTTGCCTGTCAATCACTTACGAGACCTTTACTTCGATCTCTTTCGGCTTGAGTTCTTCGCGTCGAGCCAGCGAGACCTCGAGCAGACCATCCTTGTAGTCGGCCTTGATCTTCTCGGCGTCGACCGAGTCCGGCAGCGTGAATGAGCGGCTGAACGAACCCGAGCGAATCTCGCACCGAACGTAGTCCCCGTCCTTGTCCTCGGACTTGAACTCCCTGCGGCCGGAAACCGTCAGGTTACCGTCCTGCACGGTTACCTTGATGTCGTCCTTCTTCATACCGGGAAGCTCGAAAGTCAGAGCCACACTGTCCTTGCTCTCGTGGACATTGACCCGCGGCGAAAAGTCGCCGTCAGCGTCGGCCATCGAGCGGACGGCCGGAAGGCTGAACATGTCGCCAATAAAGCTGTCGAACACTCTGCTCAACCCGTTCCGATTCGGTTTTACAGTCAGGTACGTCATTGTTTCTTTCCTCCTGCTATTCATTGTTTTCGTTTGCCTGTTCACGTCAGCCGAATTAAAAGCACGTGTCGTGCCGAAGCTTTCAAGTTGTGTTTTGTCAACGAGTTAAGGATTCGAACTGACAATGAGCAGTCAGATGATATGCCGCTATGGCATAATGTGGCAGTCAATATGGCAGATATAGATGTCGATTTGGCATGATTATGCCAAAATGGCGCGGGCGGACTTATAGCCCAATTACTGCCTGGAGAGGACTTCGTCTATGGCTTTGTTGATGGAGGAGTTCTTAAAGAACATTTTCTGGGTGGCAGACTGACGGGCCCGGAATGCCTGGATTTTGGCAATGGCGGTCTTGTCACCGATTTGTCCGAGCGCCCGGACCACGGCGACCCGCAGGTCTTCCCTGGAAACCCTTCCCCCGGCCAGTTCGGTAAGCGCTTTTTCGTCTTCAAGCAGGTTGCAGAGAAAGGCTCGGGCTTCGTCACCGCCCAGTTTGCCCAGGGCCGTCACACACTTGAAGGCGTCGCTCCTGGTGCGGCGTACGAGGTCAATGAGCAGTGGAGCGGTGTCGGCGGTGCCGATCAATCCGATGGCGATAATCGCCGATTCCCGGATTTCCGTGACCGGATCTTCGGCGATGAAGATCAGGCAGTCGACCGCTTCTTCACTCCCGATTTTCTCCAGGGCGCGCACAATTTCGCGTCTGACGCGCACGTCACTGTCGGACAGACGCAGGCGCAGGGGCATGATCCCCTCGGGGTCGCCCAGCGAACCGAGCACGAAGATGGAGTTGCGCACCACGTACCACCGCTCGTCGGCAAGCTCGTGGCGTCCGGGGTCGCGCTCGAAGTAACTGTCGTTTACGAGAATCCGGGTGAAGACCTTCAGCGAGGCTTTGCCCAGCTCGGCGAGAATCTTGAGCGCCTGCTGGCGTACGTTCCGTTCGGAATGAGACATAATAGACGCCAGAGTGAGCGCCACCTCTTCGGAGCAAATCGCCACCAGCGTCGATTTCAACTCGGTCGCCTCTTCGCCCCGGGACTTGACCAGGTCGGAGACGAGCTTGTCTATCACGTCGCGCTGGTTAATGTGCTCAAACGCATTCTTGACGGCCATGGAATCGTACACCGTAACATCATCTTCCACCTGGCGGCGCGTGGCCATTGCGGTCGTGATGTCGACCAGGTAGGCGCACCGATTGTTGTCCAGGCACTTCTCGAACAGCTTCCAGACCAGCTCGGAGTATTCATACGTCTCCCGGCGATCCCTGACGCGCTGGGCCACGTTCTTGACGGCAAATGCCATGACCGGTTCGTCGGTGACCAGGTTGAGCGTGGTGAACACGGTGGTAAGAAGACTCAGGGCCTTCTGCCGGAAATCAGGTTCCGGCGAACTCATCAGGTCCATCAGTCGCACGATCACGTCTTCGGCCTTCTCGCGCTGACCGGTCGTCATCAGCCGGCGGAAGGCATCGGCAAAGTCGGACACGCGGTAGTCTCTGCTGTCGACGGCAAAGAACCTGTCCAGGAGCCGTTCAACGCGGCTGAGCGATTCGCTCTTGATAGTCCCCGTGGCGCTGGCCGGGTCAGGCTCGTGGCCGCGTGCGCCGTTGCGCACCAGGCTGTCATCGAGGTTCTGCACGATTTGTTCCCGGTCGGGATGGTACTCGACCAGGCGAAACATCGTGAGGTAGTCGTTTACCGCATCGTCCCCCTGCCGCTGGTCCGACGGCACCGAGTTGATCTTATCCACCAGCGACGTGAGGGCCGCCCGGATCGTCCCGGCATCGACTGACGCCACTCGTTCCGGGATCAGGTACCTGACAATGTCGGCGTCGAAATCGATGCCCATGGAGAGTAGCTGTTCGTCCGTCGCAGCGTAGGCTCTGGCCAGCGTCACCAGGTCGCTGCCGAGCTGATCGAGCACAAACCGCCTTACCGAGTAATCGCCTTCGAACTCTCCCCGGTACTGTCTGCCGCGCTCAAAAAGCCCGAAGGCGTCTTCTGAGTTGACCTGGATACTCGCGATACCGTTTTCGCTCAGGCAGGCCGCCACATTGAAATTGGGGTCATAAAGGCTGTCCCTGCGAACGGCGTTCTCCACGAAAACCGCGAACTCATCGGGTGTAACGATACGGTCGAACAGGAGAGCGCCGATGTCGAGAAGCTGCATATACTGAAGTATCTGGGCACTGAATACGGTGTCCTTTACGCCGATGTTCAGCGCGTAGAGACACCCCTTTTGCACGTTCAGGTTGATGTACCGTTTGTACCTGAAGATGCTGCCGAGAACGAGGAACGGTTTGTCCAGCGCTTTGATCGACAGCGGATGGCCCGGGCCGTAGATCGCCATCTTCCGGCACGCCGTGGCCAGTTCCCTGATCAGGGCGTGGGCGATGTCATTCAGGTCCTTGTTGAGAGAAGACTCAGTGATCGGTCTGCTTGTGCTGCTCATAACGTTCTCCAAAACAAACCACCCTACCCTTCTGGGTTGCCACGAACACGCGTTCACCGTCTGTAACGGGCGGAAAGGCGATCGCGCCCTTCACCTTCTGGCTGGCGATCACGCTGCCGTCGGCCGCATCAAGAAGGAACAGGTTCCCACCGAGCGTACCGAGCACGACGTACTCATCGATCACCAGCGGCGAGGCCTTGATCACCTCGCCGGCATCAAAGGTCCAGAGCCGTCCGCCGGTGACGGCATCGAACGCCACCAGCTCACCGGCACTGTGGCCGACGAATACCCGTCCGCCTGCTGCCGCCGGCGAGGTCCAGGTAGGCTGACCGAGCGCCGCACGCCAGACGATCTCACCGGTTTCCGGTCCAATCGCGTAGACATGACCCGTCATGTCCGTGGCGTACAGCAGATCTCCCACCGCCACCCAGTTGACCAGCGGACCCCCGGTCTTGATACCGATGATCTCGCGGCCGTCGTCCAGTGACAGAACGTGCAACAGGCCACGGTCGTCGGGCTGGTACAGCCTTCCGTTTCCGTAGGCGGCGGATGCGATGAACTTACCCTCGGCAGAGAACTGCCAGATGCGCTCGCCGCTGGCCGGGTCAAACGCGGCTACCGTCCCGTCACCGGAACTTATTAGCAGGCGGTTACTTACTATTATCGGCCCCGGTGCGGCATCCTTTACAGACGCTTTCCAAATGGTTTTTCTGTTGACCAGGTCTATGCCGTATAAGCGGTTGGGCTTGGGACCGACGGCAAAGAAGGCCAGGGAATCCTGCATCACCAGCCCGGTCTGCGCTACACCCTTGGTCTTGAGCGACCCCAGTGAACGGCCCGTTCGGATATCGAAGAACCGCGCTTTCTTTTTCGTGCCCGGATAAATGAGAGCCTCGTGGTAGATGGTCAGCGGACCGGCCGGTTTGTCGCCCATACGGCGGCTCCAGATGACGTCCAGTTTGCCCCGAAACGCCTGATGAGTAACCGCCCCCGTAGCCTCGCTACCGCCCCGGGCGAACGGCCAGGGTGACCCGGTGGACACCATGTCTCTGTCCAGCCGGTAGCGGGCCGAGCAGCCGCCGACCAGGACTATCAGACACAGAAGAAAGAGACCGCGGGTCACGGACGCCATCAGAAATTCCACCCGAAGAAGAAGTCGAAGTCGGTTCTGCCGCTGATGGTCTCGAAATCGGTCGTTCGGGTGAAGTCGAACCGCAGCAGAACGACGTACCCGAGGTTCACGCGGAAGCCCCAGCCGAACGACCCGAGAAGCTGGTCGAATTCGTCATCCCATGCCGAGCCGACGTCGAAAAACAGCGCGCCCCGGATGGCGCTGAAGTCCAGGCCGCCGACGGGTGTGCCGAATTGCAGATTGTCGATCAGCGGGAAGCGCAGTTCGTTCGACGCGAAAAGGATGTTGCGGTTGTAGAAAGCCCGGCGGTCAAAGCCGCGAAACGACCAACTCCCGCCAAAGTAAATGCGCTGGGGCTCCAGGCCGGCCGAACTGAACCAGAACAACCGATTGGCCAGGGCGGAGTACCGGCCCAGGCGGAAATAGTGTCTGACGTCGGTGGAGACAAGCCGGTTGTAGTTGCGCGCGTCGCTGAGAGAGGTCGTGATCCCATACGAGAGATTGATGCGCCGACCCTCGATCGGCCCGGACACGTCCCACAGGGAGTTGTCGTAGACCCAGCTGATCTGGTTGGTGACCAGGAACGCCTCGCGATCCGCCAGCCCGTACCGGCGGTCTTTATGCCAGTAGCGGGCAAAGGAGGCCAGGTCAAACCGCGAGAACTTGGACACGGGGTAGCTCAGCAGCAGGAAGGCGCCGGCCTGGCGCAGGTCATAGAACTGATCGACGTCGTTGAAGTACTCGTCATACAGGTGGAACAGCCCAGCCCCCCAGTTCAGCCGCCGTTCCCGGTTGACGTAGGTGATGCCGGCGTTGATCGACGAGAGAAAGTCATCCTTGGAATCAGCGGTATTGGTGACGACGAAGTAGATGGCATGGTCACCGAGAATGTCCGAAACCATCCCCTGGAGACCACCCAGCGAACCGTACACCGGGTCATAGCCAATGGTGGACTGGGCGATATCGAACGAGTACTCGATGTCATATCTGATGGACGCCCGGCTGGTTTTTGAGTCGATGCGCTCGGGATACCACTGGGCGATACCCGGCGCAATTGTGGTCGCCACCGGTTCCGGATTCTCGGGCAGCGGCATCTCGTAGACCTTGTACCCCATGTCCTGGTAACCGGTGTAAACGAGTTTCTTGCCGTCGGGCGTCAGCCTGGGATCGAAAGCACCGGTAGCATAGACTGACTGGCGGGTCATCGTACCATCCCGGGACAGCAGGAAAATGTTGTATGAGCCGCCGCGGTCGGACGTAAAGTAGACTCCGTGCGGAGAGGTTTCAGGCGTCATGTCACGGTGCAGGCCGAAGGTAAGCTGGACCGGCTCTCCCGTCTCCACGCCGACCTCGAACAGGTTGGTGGCCCCGTTGCGTCCGTCGGTCCCGCGATTGGACGCGAACACCACCGTCTCACCGTCCGGACCGAACACCGGATCAACGTCATGGTAGACGTCGTCCGTGACAGCGCGGCACTCACCGGTCGCGAGATTCAGAACGTACAGGTCGGAGAAGCCGCTTCGCTTGACGCCGGAAAAAACGAGCCGCCCGCAGTCGGGCGAAAAACGCGGTGAAACGGCGGCGATCAACTCCGGCAGTTCGTATCGACGCGTCACTTTCCCCTCGTTCAGGTCGTAAAGGTAGATGACGTCGCGCCCCTTCGAGAAGGACGAAAACGCTATCAGCCCGGAGCCGGTAGCGTCGATCCCCGAGCGCAGCAGGTGGAGCGATTCGAACCGGGACGACCGCTCCCCTTTCAGGAGCGTGCGTACGCCTTCCGCGGAGTCGGTCCGCGGTTTCATGTACAGCCCGGTGTAACCCATCCGGTTGGCCATGTACACAATCCAATCGGTGTGCCCGCTGTCGTCGTCCCATTCGACCGGTACCGCTTTGAGCGATACCCTGCCATAGGTAAGCTGGCGTGATTCCATCTTCGGCAAACCAAACCGCTCCATCTCGGGGAAATACCTCTTCTTGAGCGAGTACTCCCATTCCTCCGAGAGCCGCTCGAGGTCCTCCCCGAGAGTGAGGCTCACGATGTCCTCAAAATGACGGCCCTTGGTCCAGTTCTCGAAAATCAGGGTGAGCTTGTCCGGCCCGTAGGCCGAGTCTATGAAGGCACAGATGGACTGCCCCAGCTTGTACATGTAGTACGTTCCCTGCACGGCCCAGAGGTCCGAAATGGAATACAACCGGTTGTTGAGCACCATGTCCTTGATGACCATGTCGGCTTCCGTATCCCATCCCTCGGACCAGTACTCCGCGATACCTTCGGTGAACCATAGCGGCGGCCACCCGTACCGGAAGTGACTCTGGCGGCTGACCTGCGCATCGATCTTGGCAAGCATGAAGACGTGTACAAGCTCGTGCTTGATCACGTGATTGAAATCGTGGTAGGAGCCGGTGAACGGAACCACCACACGCCCCTTGAGAAACTCCGTCAGTCCGCCTACCGACTCCGGCAGCAGGCCGGGCACCACGTTCGTCTGCGAGAAGTACCCCGGCGCCGAATACACGATAAGCGGCACCTTCTTCGTTATCTCCAGGTTGAACCTGGCGGCCAGCGGACGATAGGCCTCCTCTGCCGTATGCGCCGCGATCCGGGCAACTTCAACCTCAGCCTGGTAGAAGTAGACGCGGAAGTGCTCGGTCGTCATCACCTGCCAGTCGAACCGCGCATACTGGACCTTATTCTTGCCGAAATACATTTGCCCGACGCCGGGGGAGGCCAGGCCGGAGACCAGGCCGGCTGCAAGCAGCAGAAACCGACAGGAAATTACGAATCGTTTACAAAAGGCCTTTGCCATTGCGGAATAACTCTTGTTTCAGCAGCCCTTGACGGCAGTAACCGCGACCTGACGGCCTCTCGAACGCCCCTGTGGCCACGTACGGGGAAGCTCCGGTCGCCTATCCGTTTATCGGAATCTGCCGTGTGCCGTTGACCTCTCCGTCAGTCATTTCGTATTCCAGTGTCGAAGTTGCACGCGGCGCAACGGCTGCCCCTGAGCCCGATCACGGTCGCCCTGAAGCCGCTCCGTTCCACCAGCAAAGAACCGCACTGCGGGCAAACGGTGTCGGTCCCCTCGCGCAACCACACGTTCCCTAAATAGACGTATTTGAGCCTCGAGGCGGCCAGTTTTGCAGCTCGAAGGAGCGTCTCGGGCGGGGTCGACGCGTGGTCGAGCTTATAGTCCGGGCGGTAGGCCGAGAAGTGGACCGGAATCATGTCCGAGATCGAGGCCACGAATTCGATCAGATCCGTGAGATCTTCCTGAGAATCATTCTCGCCCGGGATAATCAGATTCGTGATTTCCAGGTGCGTGCCGCTCTGGGCCACGCGGCGGATATTCTCCAGCACGGGCGCGAGCCTGCCTTTACAGATGTGCCGGTAGAACCTTTCCCGCATGCTCTTAAGATCGATATTCATGGCGTCCACGAGCGGCAGCAGCTCCTGCAACGGCTCCGGGTTGATATACCCGTTCGTAACCAGCACTACTTTCAGCCCCTCATCTCTCAGCAGCGGCGCCGTGTCGAGAAGATATTCGAACCAGACCATCGGTTCGGTGTACGTGAACGCCACGCCGATTGAATCATGCGACAGGGTCGTCTCCAGAAGACGGTCCGGCGAGAAGTATACCGTGGCCGCGGCCTTTTGAGAAATGGTCCAGTTCTGGCAGTGCATGCAGCCCAGGTTGCAGCAGTTCGGGCCGGTGGACAGGATCATGGAACCCGGATAGAAATGATAAAGCGGCTTTTTTTCGATAGGATCGACGGCAAGGGTGACGAGTTCACCGTAATTGTCGGTGACCAGTTCGCCGCCCTGGTTGAACCGGCTCCGACAGATGCCGCGCTGTCCCTCGGACAGCCTGCAATCGGCCGGACACAGGCGGCACATGACCTTACCGTCATCGAGCTTATCGAAGTATGCGGCCGCTTTAAGCATGGAGCTTCTCCCCGGCCAGATGTCGTGCCGCCGCAAGAAGGTTGTCAAACACCGTGCCCTCGCGCAAGGCGCCCAGAGACGAAAGCTTGCGCTCCACGGAAGAACCGTATCCGGTCCGGACCAGCAGCGAGCGGCCGCCGATCACCCGGCCGAGATTATAGTCAACCTGGCTGTCACCTATCACCACCGACCGGCTCAGATCAATATCGTGCCTGTAAGCTGCCTCCTCGGCCATTCCTGGCGACGGTTTGCGGCAACGGCACCGCACGCCAAACACCGAATCGTTGCCCGCCCCGGCCAGGTGCGGACAATAGTAGATGTCGTCGACTTCTACGCCGGCCTCGGACAGAACCTTCAGCAGGCGCCGGTTAACCTGTTCAACGCTGTCGGTGCCGTGGTATCCGCGGGCCACGCCCGACTGGTTCGACACGATAACCAGCTTGTACCGCCCTTCCCGCAGCAGCTTGAGCGCTTCGGCGGCACCGGGTTCCAGCTCCACCTCATCCGGGTCGGACAAGTACTCCTTGTCGACCATGACGGTCCCGTCACGGTCGACAAAGACCGCGGGCGACCGAGCCGTGCTGCGGGCCAGTATTTCCGACGCGATACCTGCGACCCGCTCGACCGGTATGCGCGTGAAACAGAACGGCTCCTCCCGGTAGCACGGTTTCTTGCCGTGCAGCGAACACGGACGGCAGAATTCTTCCACCTCGACAACCTGGTCCAGCAGCCCGCGCGGAGCGAAACCGAGAGACGGATGAGTCGGCCCGAAAACGGCCATGACCGGCGTCCCCACTGCCGACGACAGGTGCGCCAGCCCGGAGTCATTGGCGATAGTGAGATCAGCCCCGGCCATGTGCGACGCCAGGGCGCCGAGCGGCTCATCGATCAGGACCGTAAGAGCGTCCTCGGGAAGGCCGGAGAAATCTTTCGTGAGCTCCCGGTCCCGTCCGGTCACAACCCAGCAGATCGCCGCGCCGTGTGACTGGTGCAGGGAGCGCGCCACCTGCCAGAAGCGCTCCGGCGGCCACTGCTTGTTTGGATGCGCCGCACCGGGCGCGACCACGACCCTGGGCCCGGAACGGTCGACCTGCGATCGCGGGGCTTGTGCGGCGCCGGGCGGCCGCAGATGGGGCCTGCGGCAGACGGCTTCGCCACCCAGCTGCCCGACACACTCATTGTACAGGTCTATAGTATGGGGCCAGGCCTCAGGTATCCGTTTGCTCCTGACGATGGCCCGCCTTTCCAGGCGACGTTTCGGGTAGACAGCCTTCCTGCCGGCGGAGATCAGTCGACGGGCCAGCCACGACCGGGCGTTGCCGTGCAAGTCGACCACGATGTCGAATTTCTCGCGGTCAAGATTACGCAGACAACGAACATACTCCCGCGCCCTCGGATTGTCCGAAAGCAGCGCCAGCCTGTCCACACCGTCGAAACAGCGAACGATATCAGCGTATTTTCGGCGCGTAAGGTAAGTCAGTTCGCTGTCGGGAAAGTGAAGTTTGAGATTGAGCACCGGCGCGGAGGTCAGGATAATGTCACCCAGCGATCCGAGCCGGACAACCAGTATTCGTTTCCTCATTACAAGAAAAGATACAGCCCGACCAGACCGGCCGCAAAGCAATAATAGGCGAAGTACTCGAACTGCCCGCGCCTGACGGTCAGGATAAGAATTCGCACCGCCACCAGACCGGAGACGAAGGCCAGGAGAACACCAACCAGATACTGACCGGAGAGGACGAGATTCAGATACAGCGGATCGCCGGCCCGGAGCAACGCCGCACCCGCAATGGCAGGTACGGCCAGCAAGAGCGAGAACTCGGCCGCCTGTGACGGCTCCGCGCCGGAAAGCTCCCCGAACGTGATCGTGGCCGCAGAGCGCGACAGGCCGGGAAGGATGGCAAGCGCCTGGGCCAATCCCATGACGATCACTGACGGCAGCGCCAGACCCTTCACGCGGGGCCTGAGGAACCTCGGGGTCAGAAGGATCACGCCTGTAACCAGAAGTAACAGCGACGTCACGAGAGGATTGGAAAAGACGCGATTATAGAAATGGTGGAACAGCAGCCCCGCGACTCCCGCTGGAAGCGAGCCGATCACCAGGTAGACGAGGATAGTCCGTTCGCGGCGCCGGTCCGGCGTGTAGAGGCTGCGAACAAGGTCCGTCAGCAGAGATCGAAAATACACAACCACCGCCAGCATCGTCCCGAGATGCAGCATCACCTCGAACGACACACCGGGCTGCTTGACGCCAAGCAGGGACTGGGCAAGCACCAGGTGCCCTGAGGACGATATCGGGAGAAACTCGGTCAGCCCCTGGAGGAGTCCAAGGATAGTCGCGTCAATGTAGGACACTGGCCCTCGGGTGAATGTTACCGTGGACTCCCGGCGAGGAGTCAGTAGTTACATGACGTTGAAGTCGACGCCCAGGAAGACGCCGTCGTTGCCGTCGATCTGGAATTCGCCGAAGAGCGAAACCGTGGTTGTCATCTTCCATTCGACGCCGCCGCTCAGGCCCACCTCCAGGTTGGTATCGGAGTCATCTCCGCTCGCGCCGACCGGCCGATCAAAGCTCAGGGCCTCCAGGCGCGCGTTGAAACGGCCGTACGGGGTCAGCGTGCCGCCCCTGGTCAGTACGATCGGGTAGGAACCTATCAGGTGACCACCGATCTGGAAGGCCGACGCGGCATCGAGATCAACAAATTCAAAGAATCCACCCACGGCAAAGTCAAACGGGTGCGTAGATCCCGGGCCGTAATTCCAGAACTGCCATTTGAAGTCGGCACCGAGGGTCAACTTGGCGTCGCTGTTGTCCGAATCTATCAACCCCAGTTTCAGACGGCCGTCGGTATACTGCGACAAACCGTAGGTGAACGAACCTGTAAACGACGTGGCGTCGGCAAACCCGACGGCAAAGCCGAAATTCCCCGCCCCCTGGCCGATCGCCCGAGCCGTGGTGAGACTGCCGAAAGCAGAGCCCATGGCGTCAACACCGTACGATGACGGTATAGATAAGCCCAGAAGTAAGATAGTAATTACAAGGATCCGTTTCATCACTCCATCCTTTTTCCGTACCACCTGGTAGTCAGTTCGGCCCTAACGTATCTGCTCGACCTCGTTGTGTCAACCAAAAAACGGGACCGCTGTTGAGCATTATTGGTTGACAACGGCGCAGATCGCGTTCTTCTTTTCGAGAAATTCGGCGGGAATGCGCTTGCCGACGGTTGCCGTTTCCCCGGCGTTTGACTGCTCCGGGCAGTGCGCACTATATAATGACGTCCTGAACACCAAAATCGGAGAACACCACGTGGCAGCTCAGGTCGACTCGCAGATTGACAGTGCACGGGCAGGCGCCGGGAAGGTTCGTCTTCACTGGACCGGCCGTTTCGGGTTCATTCTTGCCGCTGCCGGGTCCGCAGTCGGACTTGGTAACATCTGGAAATTCCCGTACATCACCGGCGTGTACGGCGGCGGCGCGTTTGTGCTGGTCTACCTGGGTTCGGTGGTCCTCGTGGGCTTGCCCTTGATGATCGCCGAGTTCATTATCGGCCGGCGCGCCCAGGAAAATCCGGTCGGAGCCTTTCAGCGGCTGCACCGAAAGGGATCTCCATGGCAGCTGGTCGGCTGGCTGGGAGTAGCGTCCGGGTTTGTCATTCTGTCCTTTTACAGCATCGTGGCCGGCTGGGCAATCGCTTACGTGTTCAAATCGATCGTGGGATTCCAGGGGACGGCCGGAGAAATCACGGGGCAATTCGATCAGTTGGTGGCGTCGCCCGGCTGGTCGATCTTCTGGCATACGGCCTTCATGGCCTCGCTGGTCGGCATTGTCATCGGAGGTGTCCAGAAGGGGATTGAGCGCTGGTCAAAGATACTCATGCCGGCCCTGTTCGCCATTCTTGTCGGGCTGATGCTATACGGGCTCCTTGCAACCCAGGGCGGCGGAAAAGCCCTTGCCTTTCTGTTCAAGCCCGATTTTCATAAACTGACCGCCGAGGCCGTGCTTTCGGCACTGGGGCATGCCTTCTTCACCCTTTCGCTCGGCATGGGGGCCATGATCACGTACGGCAGTTACATGGACAGAAAGGCGCGAATTGTACGTGACGCCGTTGTGATCTCGGTGCTGGACACGCTGGTGGCGCTGCTGGCCGGGCTGGCCATTTTCGCCCTCGTTTTCAGCTACAACCTCGAGCCGGGTATGGGGCCGGGGCTGATTTTCCGCACTCTGCCGGTGTTGTTTGCCGAAACCGGCCCGGCAATATCCGTGCCCTTCTTCGTGCTGCTGGTCTTTGCCGCCGTCAGCTCAGGCATTTCGCTGCTGGAAGTGGTGGTCTCGTACTTCGTCGACGAACGCGGCTGGGGACGAAAATCCGCAACCCTCATCATGGGGTTTGTCATATACGTGTTCGGGCTGGTCAGCGCCGTATCGGTGTTGCAGATTCCGTTTCGTGGACAGCAACAGGGATTCCTGGACGTGTTCGATTTCATCTCGACCAACTACATGCTGCCCGTCGGCGGCCTCCTCACCTGCCTGTACGTAGCCTGGATGGTAAAAGACAACGTCCGCGCCGAAGAGTTCGGCTCCTCCGGGCCGCTCTATCGCTCCCTGCGCTTCGTCCTTAGGTACATCACACCGGTAGCCGTGCTGATCGTGTTGCTTCACGGACTTGAATTGCTCCCCTTCATCGACTACAGCCGGTGACTGATGACGTAACGGGAGCTGCGAACCGACGCTGTACAGGGAGAGTCTGCGCAGCCCCGTCAGTCGTCAGGGGTCAGGTACTTGACCGCGTTCCGTCGCAGGCGATCACGGTCAAACCCCTCCAGGTCCACTGTTTCCAGATAGTTCAGAAAGCTGCGATCGAGGCGGCCGATCGCTGAACGGCCGAACTGAAGATCGGCTTGTGCATCCTTTTCCTTTTCCAGCCGAATATCCAGTGCGAACGACCGCTCTTTAAGCTCGGCGATTACCTCGGCGGGCATCGTCTTCACGGTTTCCTGGCTGACGCCCTGTACGTTGACCCGGACGATCTTGTCGCTGCTGTCAATCTCGGCCAGCCGCTGGGTGATCAGAGCAACCACCTGGTCGCCGCGCTTACCGGCGGCGTCGATGGGGGGGATATCGACCATCTGCCGCGAGGAGACCTCGTGGAAGTTCACGCCAAAAGGCTCCAGGTCCACCTCCAGAAACCCCTTCGCCGATTCCCGCTCGGCCTGAGAAAGACGTTCGCTGGAACCGGAGTAGTACGCACGCGGTGCCACCCGGCAGTAGTTGTGAAAATGACCCAGAGCCGTGTAGTCAAAGCGGTCCATTGCCTGAAGGGGCACTTCCTGTTCCCCGAGATCAGCCATGGAAAACTGCGGCATCCCGGCCGCAACGCCGTGCAGGACCATCACGTTGTACGAAGCACCGGTTTCGGGCACGCAACGGGTCAGTTCGGCGTTAAGCACGCCGGTCGTCAGGCAATGAGGAAGGGCAAAAAACCTGGCCCCGTTGATGTCGAAAACCTCCAGCCGCCCGGCTGCCGCAATAAAAAGGTTGTCGATGTATCGAAACACCTCCAGCGCGGCGCCGACGTACGGCCGCCTGGGGGCGTCATGGTTGCCGGTGATGATCACCGTGGGAATTCCATGTACGTGCGCCATTCGATGCAGTTCGCGGCCGGCAATGGCCATAACAGCGTTGAGCGGTCGGACCGTGTGGAAAAGGTCGCCCGAATGAACACAGACGTCCGGTTTGATTTCGATAATCCGGTCTACCACCTCGACAAAGCTGCGGATTATGTCCTCCTGGCGGAGAGTCAGGCCGCTTGGCCCCCGCCTGGGATGATTCTCTCCCGCGCCCAGGTGACTGTCGGAAAAATGGCAGATTTTCATGCAGGATAATATACGCCGCCCGGGTGCTGAATCAAATCACAAGAAAGACCCTGGGTCGGGAAAGGCAATCAGTACAGGTTGTATTTGGCGATCCGGTCACGGAGGGTGTTGCGGGAAATGCCGAGCGTTTCCGACGTCTTGACCTGGTTACCGTCGAACTGTTTCAGGCAGGAGGAGATAACAGCGCGCTCGAGTGCGGATTCGAGAAAGTGGTAGATCTGGCCGGGCGAGTTGACGATCAGTCGGGGCATGATGGGATCGATGATCTTCTTGAAGGTTTCAGTGTAGTCGTCCTGAAGCGTATTGAGGTCAAGCTCGAGCTTCGGGTTGTCATCGGTCAGGCTGGGAAAATCGTCGGGCTGCAGCGTCTCGTTTTTCGACATGACCATGGCCGTGTGCAGGTTGTTTTCCAGCTCCCGCACGTTCCCCGGCCACGGGTGCTTGCAGAGAACCTGCACGGCCTTCTTGGAAACCTTCTTAGCCGGTACGCCCAACTGCCGGGAAAAGCGGTCTATGAAGTGGTCGACGAGTATCGGGATATCGCCGCGCCGCTCTCGCACCGGCGGGATGAAGATCGACACCACCTTCAGGCGGTAAAACAGGTCAACCCGAAACGAGCCGTCCTTCATTGCCTGAACCAGCGACTTGTTGGTGGCCGCGATTATGCGCACGTCCACGTTGATGGACTCGTTGCCGCCGACCCGTTCAAACTGCTTCTCCTGCAGCACGCGGAGCAGCTTGGACTGGGTGAGCATCGACATGTCACCAATCTCGTCGAGGAACAGCGTGCCGCCGTCCGCCTGCTCAAACTTGCCGATCCGCTTGTAGTAGGCTCCCGTGAAGGCACCTTTCTCGTGCCCGAACAGCTCCGATTCCAGCAGCGTTTCAGGCAGCGCGGCGCAATTGACCGAGAGAAACGAGCCGTTCTTACGCTTTGAGTTGCGATGAATGGCCCTGGCCACCAGTTCCTTGCCGGTGCCCGATTCACCGAATATCAACACCGCCGCGTCGGTCTTGGCCACCTGACCGATGAGTTTGGCGATCTCGACGATTTCGGGCGACTTCCCGACGATCTCACCCACGGCGGCTGCGGGCATCTCGGGACGAACGGCCTCCGGAATCGCAATCGTTCTGATTGAGGAGCCGTAGCCGCAGGCTTTATTGACGGTTTCGATCAGCTTCTCTATCTCAAACGGCTTGGTCAGATACTCGTAGGCACCCTCGCGCATCGCTTCAATCGCGTTTTCGGTCGAAACGAAACCTGAGATCATTATCACCGGCAACTCGCTCTTGAGGGTCCTGATCTGCTTGAGCACGTCAAGGCCGGACAACGTGGGCAGATTAACGTCAAGCATGACCAGATCAATATGATGATGTTCGTGGAGAAACTGGCTTACTTCGGTCCCGTCCTCCAGGAACTCGAAACTGAACTTACTTGAGTCAAACAGGTTGGCGAGTGACTCGGAAACGTCTCTGTCGTCGTCAACCAACAGTATGTTCTTCATCTCAGTTTACGCCCTTGTAGTATATTGTCTGTATCGGTAGACCGGGCGGTTTTATGAGGCGAAAAGGTCGGCTCAGACCGGGGAGAATCAGACGCTTCCGGCTATTCTGAACAAGCCGGCGCCTGGAGCCGAGGTGCCCCCGGAACGGTCGCGGAATCGGGATTTAAAGCGCCGGGCCGCGGACGGACGCCCGGACTATTCATGGTGTCCGGCCAGGAATCGAACGCCGGTCCCCATCCAGAAGAAGTTGGCCACCACCTCGCTGGCCAGACTCGCCCAGAGTATCCAGTAGACGAGTCCGGGATTGAACCTCTCGATTATGCTCGGGGAATACCCCGACAGGACCGAAAAGAAAACCGGCAGAGCAAGAATGAACCCGGCCAGGAACAGGCAAGTTAGCGGATTCCGGATGAAGATTCTCGCCGACCGGCCCAGTGCCTTGACGGCGCCGTCGCCCAGCACCATGATCGACGGAATGGCAAAGAAAAAGACGGCCAGGATAAGAACAAATACGCAGGGCATTCCTACAGCCGTAAAGGCCAGTATCCGCCGGGGTCCGGACAGCAGCGGCTCGAACCAGAGCGGCACGTATTCCCCGGCCAGCTGGATCAGCACGTTGATGATCAGCCATACGACCACCAGGTGAGGCCACGAGGCCAGCAGCGAGCGCCCTGACGGGCGGCCGCCGTGGACGGCGAGGAAGCGCCGTCCGAAAATCCTGGCTACCGCCCCCAGCAAAAGGCCTTCTATGATCAGGGCGACGCCGAACTTGGCCCAGCCAAAGTACTCGGACAGATAATACAGGTGAGCCGGGTAGTGCGTGAACGCTGCTTTGTTCCCCTCACCGATCAGCGATACCCAGCCCGTCACGACGGTGTAAAACAGCGGCGAAGTGAAGTTGTAGTGAGCGTAAAGAACCAGCCAGTTCACAAGAAAGAAGGCCAGCAGGAGCAGCCAGACCGTGCCGCGGCCAAATTGCCTGAAGGTGTCGAGGAACAGGTCTATGAACCGGTTGATGCCGTCTACCAGTAGCACGCCTCTGCAGCCTCCCCTTACTTGATTATTCGGACCACTTCGGAACCCGCCGAAGCGCCGTGACGGTCGTAGACGTACACGCGGTAAAAGGCGCTGTCCAGACTGACCGGTATATAGTCGGAAAAGGTCGTGGTGGAGATATGACTAATATAGCCTACCATCTGGTCCAGGGGACTTACCAGCTCCGTGGTGTCGCGATATACGCGATAGGACTCAAAATCGTGCTCCGTGCTGCTCGACCAGGTAAGCAGAGCGGTCGTACCGTCGGGTTCGAGCGATCCGGCCAGAACTACCGGCGCCGGCGGATCGTTGGCCAGGGTCACGGCGCTCATGACGTTCGACGCCGTATCGCGGCCGAGATTGTCCCTGACATAGACGGCATAGTAGTAGCGGGTGCTGTCGCGAAGCGTGTTGTCCGCGTAAGCGGTGGTGCCGATACTGGTTATCGACGAAACCAGGACGGAACTGTCGGTCAGGATCGGCACGGTGTCGCGAACAAGACGATAGGCGGCAAAGCCCGACCCGGTCGCCCGGGTCCAGACCAGGCTGATCTCAAACGATGAAAACGCCTCGACGACGGTCAACTGAACCGGCACGGGGGTGCTAGCGATGTTCAGTCGATCGGGCGAGGTCACCTGCGGGGCAGTGTTGCCGGCCGCGTCCCTGAAAACCCCCGTCACCTCCCCGTCCGCCAGGGTGAGATTCGGAGGCACAACGTACGAGCCGGTAAAAACACTGTCAGCCTCCGAGACATCGGCATCCCTGCCGTTGTTGGCAAGCTGCACCGTCCCTGCCCCGGCAATCGACACCGAGGCGTCACCTTCGGCTTCCCCCGCATCGAGGAAAAACGTGATTGTATCGCCCGCCGAGAACAGGCCGGATAATGGCGAGAACGTGACGGACTCCATCTGCGCCCGGGTATCCAGGATTATATCGTCCCGGACGGGGTCGCCGCTTCGCGCGCCGTTGGCGAACGTGTAACGGGCATACACGGTCTTGGCACCGTCACCATCCGAGACCTGAAACGGGACGACCGGGGCGTAAGCCGAAAACGCGGAGTCGGCGAACGTGGAATCTTCGGACAAAGCGACGTGCGTCGTGACCGCAATGGAGATCAGGTGAACGCTAACATCTCGCGAATTGGTGTACTTGTCGCCACCTTCGATGGAGATGCTCAGAAGGCCGGTCCTGGCCGATACCGTTTCAGACCGAGGCCCCTCGACGCCCCCGGCCGTCACGGAGGCTACCCGGAAGAAGTACTCCCGGTTCATCGCCAGGCCGGTCACGGTGATCGAGTAACCCGTCGTTGAATCAACCACCTCAAACTCTTCTTCGGAATCCTCGGACCGGTATATACGGAAGCGGTCAATGCCGGTGCTGTCGGAGACTTCCCAGCCCAGGACGACGGCCTGGCCGTTAACCAGGATACTTACGTTGCTCGGTGTCGCGGTCGGCGGCGGCAGCGAGCGCACCGGATCGCGCGATTCGATATGCCGATCACAACCGGCCGCCCGCAGAAGGGCCAGAGAACAAAGCAGCACCAGAACAATTCGCGTCTTCATCGTCCCGATCTCAAAACTCGTGTGAAATCATCAGCCCGAGCGTCGGCCCGCCCGCGCCCGTTCCTGCCGGCAGGCTCGTGACCGCAAAACTGCCCCGTTCCTCGGGCGCGAACAGCAGGGCATCGATAACGTTGAGCCCCCAGACGGCCATCACGGCGCCAATGGTCACGCGCCGCACGTTCTCGGCGTCGTAGGCTTCGTCCTGCGCATCCGTGAGCAGGTCAAGGCGACGCTGCAACTCTTCACGCCCCGCGCCCTCCGAGCCGGCCCGGTCAAAAGCCGTAAGCCGTTCATCGTAGCGGTCAAACTTGATGTCAAAATTGTGGTCGGTGACCAGGTAGGCTACCGCCGTACCGGCGGTCAGGACCGCGAACAGCCACGCCTTGCCCTTCTGCTCGGTATATTTCTGGCCCCAGCCCGGTATGAACAGGGAGCGCACCGCGGCCTTCCATCGCGTCTTGGGCACGAGCGCAATGTCCAGTTCCGTCTGCCTGGCGGGGTCCAGCACCACGTGGGTCCGGTAGTCTTCGTACCCGTACTTCCGCACCGTAAGCCGGTAGTCGCCCACGAAAGGATACCGAAAAACGGTCGGGGTGATGCCGGTAACGGTAGCCTCGCCCTGGAGTCTTACGAGTGCTCCCTGAGGGGTGGAGCGAACCACAACTCCGCCCGAAACGCTTTCCTGCGCCGGCAGATGGCCCGGCAGGAACAGCGCCAGAACAACGACCGTTAAAGTCCCTTTTAACGTCATAACGCCCATGCACCGGAGGGTTTCGGGCCAATTACAGCGCGTGCAAAATAGCCTAATCGCCCAAAGCAGACAAGTTTAATTTCCACCCAAAAAAAAACCGCCCTTACGGCGGCACGATGGCACGTCCAGCGCGGTGTCGTTAACAGGCACCCCTGCCTGTCACCACCACCACAACCGTCTTGAGAATGATTCTGAGGTCAGCCACCAGCGACCAGTTGCGTATGTACTCAAGGTCGAACCGGACTTTCCTCACCACGCTCGACACGGACGAATCGTAACCGTTTTCAACCTGGGCCAGACCGGTCAGCCCCGGCTTGACCTGGAGACGGTTGGAGTAGCCCTTGACGCGGCTCGAGAGATCACGTACGAACACCGGTCTCTCCGGACGTGGACCGACCAGGGACATGTCACCCTTGAGGATGTTTATGAACTGGGGGATTTCATCCAGACGCGTCTTACGCATCAGGGTACCCAGCCGGGTAACGCGCGGGTCCTTGCTCGTCGCCCAGACGGGGCCGGACTCTCTTTCGGCGTCCCTTACCATGGTCCGGAATTTGATCACTTTGAACGGCTTGCCCATGTAGTCCTCGCGGCGCCTCTCCCGCACCCGGCCACAGGTCGCATCCGCCCGCTGGTGATAACGCCGCTGGCTCCTGCGGCGGTTCACGCCAACCCGGGTCTGAACGTAGAAAACCGGACCACGTGAATCCAACTTTATTATGATAGGAAGGACAACCCACAACGGCAGGGTCAGAATGAGTCCAACCACTGCGCTTACGATGTCAACCGTTCGCTTTACCATCCGATTCACAAGCCTTTTCAGCACGCCCACCCCGGTGAGGTTAGCAGGCACCGCGAATATAAAAGCCGTCGACGCAAGAATAAACAATAATCCGAATGCCTCGCCAACAAAAAACTTCAGGCTCTGGCCGAATCGCCCCCGGCCCCGAGGCTGGTACGCCCCGGCCACATCCAGCCCGGCAGCCAAGCCGTGCTGAAACCGCGGCATATTCAGAGCAACTGCGGTCTCGTCCTTTATGTTCCCTTTGCCGTGCGTATTGTGCATGAGTGCCTAAGAATTGCTCAGAATTGTCTGCAATTTCACCGGAATGCACAGTTACCAAGCAAAAGGATTGCCAGAATCTCTCCGAACGGAGGTCTTATATAAACAAGACTAATCCATATATGTTTTCGAGGTAACCTATTAAATAACAACACTATTACTATGCGAATGTGGATGACTTCCACCGCGTCCAACGCGGGCGAAAGGGTATCCCGATCATGGACACTCGCTCGCTGACTGTTCAAAGCATATATACTGCAAGATAGTGCACAGAAATCCGGAACACCTTGCAATTGGCACGGCCGGATGTGCTGTGGTCGTATCCGCCTGTGGGGCGCGGCCCATACAGCTAAAAGAAGACTTTATCGGGTGACTTTGAACGTCACTGAGAAACGGTGCAGATCTTCGGAGGTCGCGTTGTCGCGAGGGCTGTAGGCGTAGTCGAATTGGCCGAAATCGAACCGAAGCCCGGCTCCGAACGAAAGGCCGGACATGAAGGAACGGCCGTCCTCCCCGGTCCGGTGATCATAACCGGTCCGCAGATAGTACCGCTCGTCGAAGCCCGCTTCCACCCCCTGGCGAATCGTCACGCCGCCGTAAAACTCCTTGACGATCTCGAACGCCCCGGTCAGATCAGCGCTGAACGGCACTACCGACACGCCGACGCGCGCGGCCGACGGCAGCTTCTCGGGCTGGGCCTCGAAGTTCATCTTACCGCCGACGTTGACCACGGCCAGGGCCAGGTTCACGCGGTCCAGACGATACATGACGCCGAGGTCAACGGCGGGAGCGGCGGCATCGTACGAGTCTAACTGCTGCCGGACGTACTTCGCGCTGACGCCGAGAGAAAGATTGTCGCGGACGTCCACGCCCAGTGAGAGCGCGGCCGCCCAGTCGTACGCCGTGAGGTCCCCGGTCGGCAGGCCGCCCGCGTCATACCCGTCGATCTGACCATAGTTGAGATAGGTGAAGGACACTCCCGCGACCACGCCGTCGTGCAGAGGGTAAGCGAAGCTGCCGTATTCAAGGGCGATGTCCTGGTACCAGGCAAAGTGGCTGAACAGAACTTCACCATGATCCAGCACTGACAGCCCGGCCGGGTTCCAGTAAGACGCCAGCGCTCCCTCAGAGACGGCCGTAAAGGCGTTACCGAGACCGGCCGCCCTGGCTCCGGGACCGATCTGAAGAAAATCGGCGGCCGTCCGGCCTGCATCCGAGGCGGCCACGGAAATCTCACCCATCAGGGCGACGAGGGCTATCAGAACCACCCAGCCTATGAGAATTCGCTTCAGCGTCTTATTTCGCATCGTTTTCCCCTTTCAGGATCCGGCCTTGCCACCAGACAAGGGCAATCGGAATGCCTGAAAAGGGACCCCTCACTAACCTGGCGGGACCCTGGTGCAATGTTCGCGACCGAACATCTAACCTCTTGTAGTACAACCCTTTCCCACTGTGCCCACGTCGGCCATCCCCGCCGATCGTGGACTCCGTTGTCGGCCGTCCGACACGGCGTTGCTCTTTGGCAAAGCAGCTTTTGAACAGTTCCTGCGTCGCGCGACCGTCGGCGAGCCCCCAGACAGCGACCGGTCATACGGTTAGCGCAGGCTGTCCAGAATCACCACATCTATTGCTCATTGTCGGAGAATTGACCACGAATTCCAGCCGGACAGGGTCATTTCCCGACAGTTTTAGTCCTCAGGTTACGATTCTCTAACTCATTGTCAACTAAAAAGTTGTGACCCGTTTGACAACGCCGCGCCGGTTTAGCCCCTTGTGCGCCAGCGTATTAGCGGCTTATCGTGGACAAACCGGACCGGCCGCCCGACGCGGCGACAACGGGGTCCCTGATTATGCGCCACGGACCTGACAAGCCGTTTGATCGCAGGCTTTTTGGGTCTTCTTGTCCTATAGCAGGCCGCGAGAGTGCGTCAGGTCTTCGGTGCGGCAAACACGGGGGCAGGCGGGGTTGTCCACACATTTATTAACCGTATGCCATTACGGGAATCCCAGCCGTCCCTACGTCTTTCCACTTCCAGCCATAACATGACAAGACCCGCATGTTAGCGCTTGCCATCGGCAGGCGGGCGACTATACTGCATGCGGGCCGGTGGCATAAACTGGACTTGATTGGACATTTTCCCCCGTGGTCGCCCGACGGGCGCTGGATTGCCCTCATTATGGAAGACTCCGCTTCTGAAGATTACCACCTGTGGGCGGCCGACGTCCGGGGGCCTGATTTCGGGCTGAGCCGACTGACGTCGACCGACGCCGGCTGCACCGTTTCCCCGTGCCTGAACATTTTCCCCTGCTGGTCGCCGGATTCAAAAAGCATATACGTTGCCTCAAACCGGACAGCCTAGATGGAGATCTGGTGGATGAGTGTCGGGCTGTAAACGAGGTCGGCCGGGCCGAAGGGGGCAGGATGCTTACGGGCCCTGCGGCGTTTTAGGGGGCAGCCGCTTGAGCATACTCTGGTACTTCTCTTTGTTCAGGGCCAGCCCGGGGGAAAACGGCTGCATGGCGGCAATGTCTCGTTTCGTGTTGGCGATGCGCTCCTGTGTTTCCGGGTGGGAGCGGGAAAGTTGCTCAAAGACGTCGGATGATCCGTCACCCCCCAGTTCGGCGAGAGTTGCAAACATGCCGAGCATACCGTCGGAATGGTAACCCGCTTTGACCATGTAGTGCAGGCCGAAATTGTCGGCTTCCCGCTCGGCCTCGCGCGAATACCCGGCGAACGCCAGCCCCATACCGATACCCACCGCCGCCTGGAGCACCTCGGAAGAATTGTCACCGAAGACCAGCTGATAGGCCAGTGACACGCCGAGGGCGGCCTGCAGGCGTTTGATGCCGTGTCGCCCGACCACGTGGGAGATCTCGTGGGCCATTACCGCCGCCAGTTCGGCCTCACTATCCATCTCGCGAAGCAGCCCCGTGTAGAAATAGACATAGCCGCCCGGCGCGGCGAAGGCGTTGACCTGGTCGGATTCGATGACCGCAAAATGATACTCGATATCCTTGCGATCCGAGACGGCGACAATACTGGTGCCGATCTCAGCGAGGTAGGTCTGCCATACCGAGTCCGGGAGCCGTTTCTCGGTCTGCTCGACCTGCTCGGCCATGGAGGCCCCGATGGCGACCTCCTGGCTGGTCGGAATGATAACGAAGGATTTCTTGCCGCCCGGGCCGGTGGTGGCACAGGCCAGCAACAGGGCGGCGCCAAGCGCCAAGAACGAAAGGTAGCGTCTCATAAGGTCGGCTACAGGTTCGTCCGGTCGGCCAGATCGCTGATGATCGGCAGACGGTAGTTCCTTCCCTGCAGGGCAAAGACAATCCCGGCTACCGATAAAGCTGCCGCGACAAGCAGAACGGCGGTGAAGACGAAGTTGGAGACCTTGTCGATAAGGAACAGCGCGGCAATAAGCTCGATAAGGAAGAGCATGACTCCCTGGCGGGCGTGGAAGCGGGCTTCCTTGTTCTCTTTCATTTTCAGCAGCGGCACGAAGCAGAGAAACGGGATATACGACATGACGGCAGCCAGCCGCCCCTCCTCGGTACCGAATTGCTCAGCGCCCCGCTCCTGGTTTTCCTGTTCGCCGCCCGGTTCATCGTTCAGCGGCGGGACCTTTCCTGACGGCTTTTCGTCGGACTGATTGTCAAAAAACGAATCGCTCATGTGTCCTCCAAGCCTGGGTGTTCCGCGCTCAGGTCGGCCAGAACATCTCTTTGTTTTTCTCGTGCACGGTCAACTGAATCGGGTCGTGTTCCGGCCAGCTTTCCAGTTTGTCCTCCCCGTCATAGAGGGTGACGGTGAACCCGAGCGGGCCGAATTCTTCCGGCCAGATAAACCGTCGCTCGACCGCCAACTCAAGAATCTCGTCCAGCGCAAACTCGTGACTTCCGGGCACTTCGCCACTAAAGCCGCTTTCTGATCGTGCCAGTTCCAGCACCCGGGGCGAGGGCGTAAACAGAGCGACGACAAACCTGGCCTTCGACAATAAGTCTATGGCCTTTCTATTGTGGAAGTCAAGCCGAATGTAGAAGCGATTGTGGTCGTAGGCGAAGTGGATACCGGTGATATAGCGGGCCGTCCGATGCATGGCTCCGCCGGCCTTGACGCAGTCAAAATACCCGGAGCCGGTCCACTCGTAGAAATGGCTGACGCGGCCGTCAATCTGGGCCGTCAGAATATCCTCCGGCAGCACGGTGTAAGACGTGGCCCCGCCGCCGTGGATGGGCCGAAGCAGGTCAACCGGAATTTCAAGGCCAAGTTCTTCATAGACGGCCGTAAGGTGGCGGCGGAAGATGCTGTCGAACTGCTCGTTGTACGCGCCGCGATGCTCATCGCCGTACCACCAGCACCAGTCCGAACCCTCGGCGATGTAAATCTGGTTCCACACGTGTTTCAGCTTCCCGGGGTCAAAGCCGGGATGTTCCTGCTCGAACCGAACCACGGCATCGCGAGTCCTGCCGAGCAGGTCCCACGCGGCGTTGTCCTCTTCGTGTCCGATCCAGATGCGGAAATTGTGGTTGATCCACGAGCCGGCGTAAACGGCGGACAACGGCTGGGCCGGAATCTGTTGAGCCGCCTCGGAAAAGGTTACCGTCTCTATCTCGGGATCGGTGGCCAGTTCGCGATACAGGCGATTGAGAAAATCAGCACCGTCGCGGGGGAAATACTCCCAGGCGTTTTCGCCGTCAAGGATGACGGGCACCACCGTGCGATCAAGCCGGTCACGAAGCCTCTCGCGGATGCTCTTGAGATGGCTGATGAAATCAAAGACCGCACGATCGGCCGGCCAGCCCGAGTACACAAAACCTATGCGATCGGACAGGGCGTGATCCCTGAACAGCAATTTCAGGCCCGGCCCGTATTCGTACACGGTGTGAAGGGGGTGAGTCTGGCGATCCTCGCCTGACTTGACAAGGGAATGGAAGAGAATTTCCTGGTCGCTGGCGCTCCACTGGATACCCTGCTCAATCATCATGGCGAGAACTTCTTCAGAGACGGATCCTTCGGAGGGCCACATGCCGCGCAGGGGTCGGCCAAAGAGGGTCTCGTATTTTTCGGCGGCCATGCTGATCTGCAGGCGAGCGTCCTCCGGATGGGCAAAGCGGCGGCTCGGCAGCGACAGGCTGGGCAGCGCCTCCAGGGCCAGATTGGTGTCGCACAGCAGCGGCAGTATGGGATGATAGTACGGCGTGAAAGAAACCTCGATCCTTCCCTCGTCGACCAGCCGCCGGTACTCGCCGACGATGCGTCCAATCAACTGCATCTGCCAGTCCAGCAGGGCGTGCTTATCCTCTTCGGTGAAGTGTCTCTCTTTGGCATAGAGGGTCTTGACGGGTTCCTGATCCCGGAACAGGGGATCGACCCACGACAGGTTTGACCAGACCTGCAGGTCCCGGATTTCAGCCGACGAAAAAAGCGATGGCAGGCGGTCCCGCCGGCCCCTGCCCGAAACACACTTGGTATGCAACTGAAGGTACCGGGAATACGGCTTTATCAGGGAACTCGGGTAGCCCATGAAGAAGGTGTCGAGGATTTCCAGGCGAAGCCCGGAATCGAGAGACTGAGCGTCCAGGCGTGACAGTTCAAGATGCCGGTCAGTGCCGCCGTCGAGATACAGTTGAAGCTGGTCGAGCAACGAAGGGACAAGGTTAAAGGTTACCTTGATCGATTCATGAGCCGCCGCGGTCAGCGGCATGTCAAGGTAGTCCTTAATGGCGTGCAGGCGGACCCACGGCATCGCCAGCCGCTTGGAGTTCGGCTCGCGATAATCGGGTTGGTGCATGTGCCAAAGAATGGCAACTTTTAGAGGAAGTGGCTGTGCCACGGTAACGTCATACGCTACGTTCCGGACTGCGTCTGTCCCTTTTCGTAAAACAGACGCAAGCCGCGGATGGACCAGTCAGTACCGCTGTATTTTTCTTCGATAACGCCCAGCCGCTCTCTGGCACTGGTCGTGTCGCCGACCTCGAGGTAGTTGCGCATGGCGGCGAGTTCGTAATCACCTTCCAGGGGCCCGCCAGGGTGCTCGTTGGCCGCTTCCACAAATCTCCCGGCAGCCTGCAGATACTCACCCTGGTTCTCCAGGCACGTGGCGATGCCGGCCATGGACGCCGCCCGGTTGAGGAGATTGCCCTCGTAGGTGGACAGGTACATCTCGAAGTATCGCACGGCCTCGGGATAGTTGCGATTGACCAGGTTCATCTTCCCCAGCAGATATGTCGCCTCCTCGGCCGCGTCGTCGGAACTGTACTCTTCTATGATCTGATTGAGTCCGAGGATGGCGATCTGGTGATCCCCGTTGCGGTAGTCAAGCAGCGCACGGGCGAAGCGAACGGCCGCATCCTCGGTCTTCGCTCGCTGCGAACTGGCGTAATACGATGCAGCCGCGGCCACCAGCACCACGGCGACGACGCCGATGACCACAAACTGCCAGCTTTCGACAATTCGATCCTTGGCCGTCAGCATGAAGGTCGTGAACTTGTCTTCCTTGATCTGCCGCTTGGTGATCTTTATTCTGCCGCGCATTCGCCTCTCCCGGGCAACCTAACTTCCCACTTCTGTATCGGTACGATTTGTCGTCAACTTAGGCACAAGGCCGGCATAGGCAATGCCGGCCCGTGGAAATCGATTGAACTCTCCGTGTTCTCCCGTCCTAATCGAAGAATCCGGTAAACGTGAAGTTAAAGGAATGACTTCTGTTACTCAATTCAAACGGTATCGCCTGCACGTCTACGTAATACCAGTAATGTCGGTCAAGCGCGGTATATGTATAGGCGGCGTCCAGATGGATCTGCCCCCAGTGGATTCCCGACCCGGCGGAGAAGTTGCCTTGAGAAGCCGTCGAGATCTCGAAAAACATGTCCAACTCCGGATCAGGGATCTGCACGTGTCCATAACCGGCGCGGATAGGCACGACCGGAAACAGCTTTGAGCCAGTATTCCAAAGGTACTCGGCACCGACCCGGACAAGCAGGACATTTCGCCACATCGGGTCGATTTCGGAGTAGAACTCCTGGTCCTTCTCCCCAGGGATGATCCGCAGAGAATCCCTTATCTCGATCATCTTTCCGCTGAACCCCCGGTACTCGACATCAGTGGCCACCACCAGACCCTCGATCGGCCGGTACGCAACTCCGCCGCCGAACTGTACCGGCATTTTCATCTTGGCAACAATGTTGTCGAAGTGGATTTCATTGGTGCCCTCAAACCTCGGATCGCCGTTAAAGAGAAGCGTTGTAAACACCGTCCGATTCGTCTTCACCTGGAGAGAGAACGGCGTCCTGACCACAAGGCCTGCAGATATTTTCTCACCACTATATTTCAGGCCGATAGTGAAATTGACACCGGAGAACTTGCCCGTATCAAGAACCAGAAGGTCTTCCGTCACGCGTACCGGCTGTAAGAAGGAGGGTTCCACCCCGTCCTGAATGAGGATTACGTGCTGACGCGCGGCGCTCTCACCGGTGTACACATTTGCGGCAACACCGAAGGACAACGTGTTCGCAAGCCGCGTACCGAAGCCGATGTTGACCATGTCCGGACTGGAACGGTAATCGTTAACAGCGCTTTGCTGGTCCAGGCCCGGCTGAAGCAGACCCTGCCGGTCAACGTAGTAGTAATCCGGATTGACAAACGTTACCTCAGTACTCATGTACTCGTCACCGGCCCGAGTATAGCTGGCCCCGCCGACAAACGGGTGGCCTTTTATGCGCAACGGGGCGAGAAAACTGAGCATGCCCAGGTTTTTGAAAGCAGCATCCCTGTAGGAACTCTGGTCGAAGACACTATACTCCGCTTTTGGGGTAAACGTACTATAATCCAGCCCCAGTGACGGGCCCTCCTTCTCCTGACCGTACAGACCCGCAGGATTCCACGTCACGGCCGAGATGTCATCGGAGATCCCGAGAAACGCTTTCCCCATACCGTGAGCACGAGCCCCGCCGCCAGCCAGATCCAGCACACTGGGGAATGAAAGCGGAAATATCCTCAGGAACTCTGCCCTGGGGTTGTCTTCTTGAGCCGAGCCGGTCGTGCCAAGAACCAGAAGCAACGCGAGAACCGAAACCACCAACCTTTTCATCGAGACGACTCCTTAACCATACCAACGCACTTATGTTCTTCTACATATAGACGGGTTACCCGTCAGAATAGGCAAAGAATATATACAAGCACAACCCGGCTGTCAATCCCTTTTGGTGTTTTTCCTCTGCCCTAACTGGCCGGATTTCAAGAGGTTGAGAGGCCGGCCGGCAGCGGCTCGCGCAGGCCGGTGAGTGAACTGCCGCAGAAGAGGCGCAATCGTCAAGGGGCACGACACAGTATAGCACCATTCGGGTGGTGAACAGACCTGCCAGTTGAAGCTCAGGGTATCAAATCTGCGACCTATGGCTCTTACACCTGTCTGTAGAGTGACAGAATCCCGTTGTCATCCCGAAGGCTGCAGTACACCGAGAGCCATATCTGCCGAAAGGGATTCGGTCTGGGCACATGGACTTCGGGAGCAACCAACCGACGCATAGACGTTAGCCCGCGCACCTTATCGCCAATCGCAACGACCAGGATAAGGGGCAGGGTTCTGTCATACCCCTGAGTCTTATCGCACTTGTCCCTGATGCGCTCGGTTACCAACTGCGCCAGTACTCCGGTATTGTGCTTCGTCAGGTCGGCGGTTTTAGCCATGTAGGGACCAGCACGTTTGCGGTCTCCCGAAGCGGCCACACCATCAGGCATCACGGTATTCAATCGTCCAAACAATTGGCGCGCTGCTAATGAATCGCTGTCCTGAAACATCGCAATTGTGATTTCAAGGCCCCGTGTTACGTCTGTTCGGTTGCAGTGAACCAGGAAGTCAGGCTTGTCCTGGTGCTCGCTGACTCTGAAATCGAGGCCGAGCTTCTCGTTATAATAGCCGAGAAAGGAATCGCAAACCGCCCTTTCCATTTCGTCTTTCTGGACCCCGTCCCGCATAGAGACACACCCCCACTTGTGGCGGTAACGCGCCCCCTTATCACTCGCCCATTCTTCCGTTGACCGGTTGGCCAATCGCGGTCAATGTTAATTCTACCCCCGGCAGGATTCGAACCTGCGACACCCGGTTTAGGAAACCAGTGCTCTATCCTACTGAGCTACGGGGGCTCACACTCGTATCGTGACGCCGTCCCCGGTGCGCTGAGCAAATGAATATCCAGCCAGCCCGGTGCCCCAATCTACTATGCGGGGGAACCAGCCGCAAGGGGGAGCTATTCAGAATCGTACGAGATCAGGTAGTTGACGTCGTAGCCGGCCAGGGGGGCCTCGAACGGCAGAAAGGTCAGGCCGATCACACTGGAGATACCGACCACTTTGCCGCCCAGACGTTCGACGAGTTTGCAGACCGCTGCCAGCGTGCCGCCGGTCGCGATCAGGTCATCCACCACCACCACCCTCTCCCCCTTGCTGACCGCGTCACCGTGAATCTCAACCATGCCGGTACCGTATTCCAGGGAATACTCCTGGGACACGGTCCGGTACGGCAGCTTGCCGGGCTTGCGGGCCGGAACAAGGGGCAGGTGCAGACGGTCGGCCAGGACGGCGCCGAAGACGAACCCGCGCGCCTCGACGGCCACGATCTTGTCCGCCTTCCTGGCACGAACGTACTTCTCCATGGCCGAGACCGCGAGGTCAAACCCGTGCGGATCCTGAAGCAGGCTGGTAATGTCATAGAAGTTGATGCCCGGTTTGGGGAAATCCGGCACGCTTCGGATGTATTTCTTCAATTCTTCCATGTATCAGCCCATGATGTCAAAAGATGGGTATTTGCCGGAGACCTCCAGCCAGGAGACGTCCATTCCCCTGACGACGGCGCTGAACGGCCCCACTTTCAGTTCGCTGATCAGGGACTCGACCGCCGAGCGGTCACCCTCGATCAGCACCTCCACCGAGCCGTCAGGGCGGTTCCTGACCCATCCGACGAGTTTGAGGTTCCTGGCCTGGCGATAGCACGTGTAACGAAAGCCGACGCCCTGCACGACACCGGTTATCCGCAGATGAGCGCCGACGGCCGTCATTGGGAGCCGCGAGCCAACTTCATCGCCAGCTCGGCGGCATCGATAGGGTCTTCCACGTGCGTGATCTCGTCGCCGAGTTTCCAGGCAGACACGGATATCACGGGTTTGCCCGCCAGCAGCGCAAAGGCCATTTCGGAAAGCGTGCCGTACTTGCCGGGAAAGGCAACCACAGCATCGGCCGATCGGACGACCATGATGTTTCTCGCATCACCGAACCCGGTGGGAATGATGTACTCGATGAACTCATTGGCGTCGGCCTTGTTGTCTGTCGGGAGGATACCGATGGTGACGCCGCCGGCCTCTTTGGCCCCTCGGGCGGCTCCCTCCATAATACCTCCCATTCCGCCACAGACGATCACCCCCCCGTTTTCGGCGACGTAGCGGCCGACCAGTGCTGCCATATCACGGAGCTTCTTGGAACACTTGCTGGCTCCGATGACGGCAATGACGGGCTTTCTTTCTGCAGGCATACACAACCCCTGGCTACCGTTGGTTGAAGTCAAGCATCAGCTTGGGAATCAGTTTACGAAGATACATTAGTACATGAAAATCGGGGCGACTGGATTTGAACCAGCGACCTCTTAGTCCCGAACCAAGCGCGCTACCAACCTGCGCCACGCCCCGATCTTACACGCAGTAAAATATGCGATTCCAACAGGTTGTCAATAGGTTTATCGGCACGGCGCCGGGGGAATTCTCCTCGGGAATCGCCGCTCAATCCCGCCTTCACATCCGGAGTTTCGTCTGTCCGAGCCGCGCCAGAGACTCCGTGTCCGTAAAAGCCAGCGTCATGGGCGTGATAGATACCTTCCCTTTTGTCACGGCGGCGAAATCCGTGCCCCGGGTGGTTTTCCATCGGGGTCGCCCGCCGATCCAGAAATACGGCGTACCGCGGGGGTCGGTCTTGCGGACCACGATATCCTTGTACATGCGAAATCCCTGGCTGGTGAACTCGAAATCACGATAGGGGCGGCCGTGATCGAGCGGGAGGTTGATATTGAGAAAGGTCGACGGTGCGAGCGCAAGATCGTCGTACCTGTCGAGCAGCCTGGACACGAACCGGGCCGCGCGCAGCATGGGCGTGCCCGGCTTATAATCGGCCATGGATACGGCCATCGACGGAATCCGCAGGATGGCTCCCTCGATGGCGGCAGCCACCGTCCCGGAATAGGTGATGTCATCGCCCATATTGCCACCGTGGTTGATTCCCGATATAATCATGTCGGGCCGGCGCTTTTTGGAAATGAGGTGAATGCCCAGCATCACGCAGTCCGTGGGCGTTCCATCCGTCGTAAATCGATGCTTGTCGATTTTGTGGACGCGCAGCGGGCGGTTCAGCGTGAGCGAGTGGGAACTGGCCGACTGCTCCCGGTCCGGCGCAACCATGCATACGTCGTGTTTCCGGGAAAGCTGCCGGAACATGGCATTGATGCCCTCAGAGAAATACCCGTCATCGTTCGTGATCAGGATGAGCTTCCCGTCATACATTGGGAACGTCCAACCCCTGCATGCGCATGAGCATAAAGATCTGCCCCCGATGCCTGGCCTGATGCTCCACGACGTGCCAGACCAGCCAGCGTTTTGACACCTTCTCTTCCTTGCCGTCGATCTCGAACGAGTAGAAAACCCCGTCCCAGTCGTCCAGCTCTTCTCTCCGGAGAAACGAACCGGTTTCGGCAAAGTGCTCCTCAAGCCACGCGAAGATCCGATCCGCCGTCAGGTCGTTTTCGAACCGTTGAAAATCGGTCTGGGACGGCGCCACGTTCTTTTCAGCCACAATGGAAATCCACCAGAACTCGGTCTCGGCAACGTGGGCAAGCAGGTGCCCGATGGAGTTCGGATGGCCGGGCGCGCACCAGTCAAGCTGTTCCCGGCTCAATCCTTTCACCGCCTCAACCAGTTCCTTGCGGACGGTAAAGTAATTGGAGAAGAATTCAGCCAGTTTCATAAGCGGTAGTTTACCGGCCGGCGGAGTGAAAAGCAAGCGCAACCCGCTCACATCCAGATGCGGCGCCAGATCTGTCGAATGAACCGCAGCGTATCGGTGACGGGATCAATGTAGGAACGCGTGCCGCTGTACACGGTTGATATCGCGACCTCATCCATGACCAGGCCCAGGCCGCCGGCCTTGAAGAGCAGTTCAGATTCCAGATCATAGTCGGCGGTGGAGAGCCTGAAAGCGCGCAGTACCGTGGCCGGGATAAGCCGGAATCCGGATTGGCTGTCCCGGACCCGCTGCGTGGAAAAGATGGAGATAATCAGGGACGTCAGGTAGTTGGTCAACCAGCGCTCGAAAGGCATGGAGGCCGGGGATATGATCCGGGTGCCCACGACAATAGTCCTGCCGTCGTCCCGCGCGAAAAAGCGAGGGATTTCCTCCGGCAGGTGCTGCAGGTCGGCATCGATCGTCAGAACGGAACGATATCCTTTCTGCAGGGCATAGCTGAATCCGGCCGCAAGCGCCGCTCCCTTGCCGCGGTTCTGCGGGAAGGAGATATAGTTGACCTCATACCGGCGCAGGATGTCAAGCGAGGCATCCGTGGAACCGTCGTTGATCACCAGAAGATGCTCGTTGCAGAGGTATCGCCGAAGGCGCTCAAGCAGTTCGGGAAGGTGCGCGGCCGCGTTGAAGGCCGGGACCAGGACCAGGGTCGAACACTCGGCGGACGCTGACTTGAGCAATCTTGAGTACTCCTTCTCCCGCCGCCCTATTCCCGTTCTTCCACCAGGCTGATCAGGACCTGTCCGGGCCGGGCTGACAGCGGGCTGTCGGCTGTGCTTACCCTCAGACCGCCTGACTCGGTGATCACGAACAGCGGCAAAGCCGTCTGGCCGTATCGCGAACGAAGCTGATCGATGTTGAACTCCTCGGTGATCGTATTCCTCTTGACCACCGTGCCGGATCGAAACCGCGAGTTGAGGTTCTGGAAAGTGGCGTCCCGGCTGAACAAGTAGCGTCCGCGCAGGTCGGGTGAGACCCGTTGCTGTTTTGATTTTCCGGCCGCGACGGCCGGCGGCAGTTGGTACACCTCGGAGCTTCCGAATACATCCAGGAAGTGCAAAGCGGCCAGCGAGTTGACTTCATCATTGGGCGTGACGGCGATCAGACGGCCGATCCCGTCCAGGGGCAAGTCGTAGGCCAGGTCTTCTGACAGGATATTGCCATACGTTGCCGCCAGCCCGGTGCTGCGTGCGGCCGATACGTTGCTCCAGTTGGAGTCGACCAGCACGACCTGAAGACCCTCGCGTTGCAGCGTTTCGGCAATGGCGCGCGCCCAGAGGTGGGCACCGACAATGAGGATTCCCTGGGGATTCGGCCTGGCCACTTTGAGCCGACGAGCCACAAAGGAGGCGCTGACGCCGTATACGGCAACGGTGCCGATGATGACCTGAAACGTCACCGGGACCAGCGCCTCGTATCCGGCAATGTCACGCTCTGCCAGACGCAGGGCAAAGACCGAGGAAACCGCCGCCGCAACAATCCCGCGGGGCGCCATCCAGGCCAGAAAAAACCGTTCAGATCTTTTCAGGGCCGTCCTGAACGTGGCCGCAAGAACGGCGGCGGGGCGAACGATTAGAATCAGCACGAGGACAAACACCCACCCGGCGGCCCCGGTCAGGATGCCGTCACCGGCGGGCAGCCGGGCGGCCAGGATGATAAACAGTACCGAAATCAGAATCACCCTCAGGTTTTCCTTGAACTCCAGTATCTGCTTGATGGACACATACCTCTGGCTGGCCAGCGCAATGCCCATCACGGTTACGGCGAGCAGGCCCGATTCGGTCTGCAGGGCGTTGGCAGCGGCATAACCCAGGATAACCATCATGAGAGCTACCGGGCTGTGAAGGAAATCCGGGATAAGATACTTCTTGAGAAGGAGCACCATCACGGCTGCGCCCACCAGACCCATGCCGCCTCCCACGAGAATGGCCTTGGTCACTCCGACCAGGACCACCGACGCGCCCGACTGGGCGCCGCCAAGGAGAATGACTTCGAACGTCAGAACGGCGAGAATGGCACCGACCGGATCGTTTACTATTCCCTCCCACTTGATCGCGGAGCCGACGCGACCAGCGGGGCGCACCTGCCTGAGAAGCGGGATAATCACCGTGGGACCGGTGACCACCAGAATGGCGCCAAGCAGAAGGGCCGGTGCCGCGCCCATGCCGAATACAAGATGGGCGGCCAGAGCGCCAAGCCCCCACGTGACCAGAACGCCGATAGTGATGAGATTCCGCACCAGCCCCCCGACCTGCCGCAGTTCCCTGAGCCGCAGGCTCAGGCCACCTTCAAAGAGAATAACCGCCACCGCGACCGACACGAAGGGAACGAGCACCTCACCGAAGAGTTCGTCAGGCTTGAGGAATCCGGTGATCGGGCCTCCCAGAAGGCCGACTAGGAGCAGCAGTAGAATGGACGGCAGATGCAGCCGCCAGGCCAGCCACTGCGCCCCGATGCCGAACACGACAATGAAAACCAGACCGATCACGTAATGCTCGGTCACGATGCGCCTCCCATCGCTCTAACATAACAGCGCCCCCGGCCAGAAATGCAGCAAAAAAAGTGACCCGCAGGTGCGCGACCAAGGGGAGAAATGGTCGGAGCGAGCCGATTTGAACGGCCGACCTCTCGCACCCCAAGCGAGTGCGCTAACCAGGCTGCGCTACGCTCCGACTCATCCGAGAATGACCCTGAGAAAGGGTCCAACCAGTTTCAATCTAGCCCAAAAGCCGTGAAACTCAAGGGAAAAATTTCAGCAGATCCTCCACGTCCTTCCTGATCTGACCGAGCAACGTCTTGGCCCGGGCCCGCTTTGCCACCTGCTCGCTTTTCTCACCGGACTTCCTCATCATCAGTTTGTTCCGAGCGCCGGCAATGGTGAGCTTCTCGTTGGTACGAAGGTGCTTGATACGGTTGACCAGTTCGATGTCCCTGGACGTATACTGCCTGCTGCCACCTCGGTTCTTCTTCGGCCGGAGCACCGCAAACTCTTTCTCCCAGTACCGCAACACATAGGCCTGAAGACCGGTCATGCGCGAGACTTCACCTATGGAGTAGTATCTCCTCTCGATAGTGTTACTCTTGGCCACGGTTTGTCCTCTCACGACACGATGGATTTATCGCCATATCTCCGCTTTCAGCTCTCTTCCCATAAGATCCGAAACCGCCTCCGAAGCCGATTTCCCTTCGAACAGTACCCGGTACACCTCGTTGGTGATGGGCATCTCGACATCCAGACCGCGGGCCAGCTCGAGTCCGGAACGCGTCGTTTCAACACCCTCGGCTACCATCTTCAGTTCCGACAGAATGTGCTCAAGGCTCTGCCCGCGGCCGATCCGTTCACCGACCAGACGGTTGCGGCTGTGGCCGGACATGCAGGTGGTCACCAGATCACCGATCCCGGACAGCCCGGCAAACGTCTCCACCTGAGCGCCCATAGCCACGCCGAGCCGGGTTATCTCGGCCAGCCCACGGGTTATCAGCGCGCCCTTGGTGTTGTCGCCCAGCCCCAGACCGTCGGCAATGCCTGCCGCGATGGCAATGATATTCTTCAGGGATCCGCCCAACTCGACTCCGACGAGGTCCTGGCTGATATACACGCGAAAGTTGTCCACCGAGAAAAGCCGCTGCGTCTCACAGGCAAGCGGTTCAGAGGACGAGGCCGCCACGACGGTCGTGGGCATGTCGAGAATCACTTCCTCGGCGTGCGACGGACCCGAGAGCGTCCCGACCCTGTCCGGGGCAACGTCGCACTCATCAGTAACGACCTGCGACATTCTCGTCAGGGTGCCTGCTTCAATCCCTTTGGCGACATTGACGATTCCCCGTGCCCTGCGCAGGCGGTCGCCCAGAGGAGAGATCACGGAGCGCAGGTGCTGCGAGGGCGTAGCCAGAATGACAAACTCGGCTGCCTCGAGCGCGTAAGCGGCATCATTCGTCAGGTCCACGGTCTCAGGCAGCCGAAAGTCTCTGAGCCGGTCCGGGTTGCCGTGATGTCTGAGCAGCTTCTCGTACTCTGCGGGATCGAATTCCCACAGGCAGACCTGATTGCCACCGGAGTCAAGTAAATTCGCCAGGGCCATACCCCAGCAACCGGCGCCCAGTACGGCTACTCTACCGGCCACGGGAACCTGCCCCGCCTTCCCGGGAGGAAAACGAAAAACGGTTTTCCGTGCCGGACAGAAGGCGCCTTATGTTTCCACGATGCGTCACGACAACCAGGATAGCCACCAGCACGGCGGCATATTGATAGACGTCGGCCATTCCTCGGCCCGCGAGCGTTTTCTCGACGGCCAGAACAACGGGCAGGGCCACGCCGGCAGCCAATGATCCCAGGGAAACGTAGCGCGAAGTCAGCACCACGAGCACAAACAGTCCGAGGCAGATCACGACCTCCACGGGCAGCAGGGTGATCATGGCCCCAAGTGCCGTATTGACTCCCTTGCCGCCCTTGAACCCGAGGTACACCGGGAACACGTGCCCGATGATGGCGGCCACGGCACAGCAGATCAGAAAAAGATCACGGGACAGGAGCACCTGGTCGATCTGACGTGCGGTCAGCACCACTGCTATTCCCTTGCCAATATCAAGAACATAGACCCACACCGCCGCTCCGGGGCCGAGGACCCGCCAGACGTTGGTGGCCCCGATATTGCCCGACCCGCGAGATCGGAGGTCCGATACGCCGAACACCCGGGCAACGATCAACCCGAACGGGACGGCACCCAGCAGGTAAGCGGCCAGCACCGGCAGAATCGTCTTAAGCTCGTCCATCCGGTCTCCAGCCCGACGACGCGTCGACCGGCTTCACGCCGACACCGTCGCCCTATTGCGACACGGTGGAGTCTATCACACCGGTCGTATCTATCGCCTCCTGAGGTTGATACTGTTCGGTCAGATCCGGATAGTACACGATCATGGCATCCGCCAAACGTTCAGCCTCATCGGTGCTAATTGCCTTATCGTCAATCACGCCCTGCAGGGCTTGCATGAATCCGGCGTACTTCTCATAGTCGAGCGGCTCTTCGTTAAGCTTCACCAGAAAGGCATCAGCCAGCGCGTTGAACTGCGCCGTATCAATCCCCTCCGGGGGCGTCTGCGCCATCAGATCCTTGACACCGCTGACACCCGTGGTGGCGCCCATTTTCGCCAGATCATCCTTGTAATACCAGCAGGTCAACCCAGCGACGACGATAATCACGACCAGCACGGCGACAATGATCAGCGCCACCAGGCACCCTTTCGACAATCCCTTCTTCTGGGTCTGTTCCATTGTACCTCTCTCGTGTCACGTATTAGCAGGTGGAATTTTTGCCAAGACACAATAAGCTTGACGGGAGCCACTCCCCGTGATTCGATTACGGGCCAATCCAGACGGTAACATAACACGCGGTCAACGTCATATCAAGCAATTTGATCAAGGGCATCCGGGCAACAAAAAAGGCCCGCCGCGCGGCGGGCCGTCGTGTGCCGGATCCTGCAGTCTCGGATCACTTGGCCTTTGCCGGTTTCCTGGTCTTAGCTTTCGCTTTTCCGGCCGGGGCGGCCTTCTTGCCCTTTTTCCCCTTGGCCTCGTCCCCCTCCGCCTTGCGCTCGGTCAGCAGTTCGACCACCGACATCGGGGCGCCGTCCCCCCGCCGCACGCCCAGCTTGACGACGCGCGTAAACCCGGAGTCACGATCGGCCAGTTGCGGCACGATTTCGCTGAATAGCTTCTTGAAGACCGGTTTGACCCGGACCGTTCTGGCCACCTGTCGCTTGGACGCCAGGGTACCCTTCTTGGCCGTGGAGATCAACCGGTCCACGAGCGGTCGCAACGCCTTTGCCTTGACGTCGGTAGTACGAATGACCCGGTGCTGAAACAGCGACATAGCCATATTGGCCAGCATGGCGTTCCGGTGTGAGCTGGTGCGACCCAGCTTTTTGACCTTATCGCGGTGTCCCATATTCTACGCTCACGTCTTCTTTTCAGGTTCCGTGTACCTGGCGATATCCATTCCGAACGAGAGGTCCATCTCTTCCAGCAGGGTGCCGATCTCATTGAGGGATTTTCGTCCGAAGTTGCGGTACTTGAGCATTTCCTGTTCGGTTTTCGTGACCAGATCAGCCAGCGTCTGGATATTGGCGGCCCGCAGGCAATTGGAGGAGCGAACCGAAAGCTCCAGCTCGTCCACGCGGGTCTTCAGCAACTGTCGCATCCGGACGATTTCTTCATCCTCTTCCGGCTCCTCTTCGACCATGACTTCCTCATCCATGTGGATGAACAGCTGCAGGTGGTCCTTCATCAGTTTGGCCGCATAGCTGAGCGCGTCCTCCGGCGTGATGGCGCCGTCGGTGGTCATCTCCAGGGTGAGCCGGTCCAGATCGGTTCGCTGGCCCACGCGCGTGTTTTCGACGTAGTAGGAGGCCTTGACTACGGGAGAGAACAGCGAGTCGACAAAGATCGTCCCGACCGGCGCATCGGGCCGCTTGTTCTGTTCGCTTATGTGGTAGCCGCGCCCGGAGTCGATATCCACTTCCATTTCAAACTCAACGTCATCAGTCAGCTCGCACAGGTGCAACTCGGGATTGAGTATTTCGACCTCGGTGCCTCCCTCGAGCATTCCGGCCGTGATTTTCCCTTTCTTGTTCGTCCGCACGCGCAGCGTGCGCATGTCATCGGCATGCATCTTGGCCACAATCTGCTTGACATTGAGGACGATATTGGTAACGTCCTCGTAGACGCCCTCGAGAGTCGAAAACTCGTGCAGACAGCCGGTAATGCGCATCGAGACCGCAGCCGCTCCCTGGATGGACGACAACAGCACCCGGCGCAGGGCGTTTCCCAATGTCACGCCGTAGCCTCTCTCGAGCGGCTCAATGATAAACCGCGAGTAGTTCTCGGTAGCCGAGGACAGATCGGCGACGACCTCCTTAGGCATGGTCATTGATTTCCATTTCATAAACGAAAGACCTCCCAGAGGGAATACATGCTACTTCGAGTACAGCTCCACGATCAGCTGCTCGTTTGCCGGCAACTGTATGTCGGAACGTTTGGGCACTTCCAGAAGCTCCCCTTCCAGCGCCGCCTTGTTCAGCCTCAGCCAGGGAATATCATCTCCCCGGCCCATCTTCAACGCCGTATGGATCAGGTCGAGATTCTTTGACTTATCCTTCACGCGAATGACCTGCCTGGGCCGCACCTGGTAGGAGGGAATATCCACGACGCGATTGTCGACCAGGATATGGCGGTGCCGGACAACCTGCCGCGCTTGTTTGCGCGAACCGGCGAAGCCCAGCCGATACACCATGTTGTCAAGGCGACATTCAAGAAACTGCAGGAGGCTTTCTCCGGTAATGCCGCTCTTGGCGTCAGCCTTGCTGAAATAGTTCCGAAACTGCTTCTCCAGTATACCGTAGGTCCGGCGGACTTTTTGTTTTTCGCGCAACTGCAGGCCGTACGCCGAGATTTTTCGGCGGAAATTCTGGCCGTGCTGCCCCGGCGCATACTGGCGGCGTTCAAGCGCGCACTTGTCCGTATTGCAGCGCGCCCCCTTCAGAAAGAGCTTCTCTCCCTCGCGGCGGCACAGTTTGCAGTTAGCATCACGATATCGAGCCATCTACTCTCCTCTTAACAGCTTGCTCTCATGTGCGGAGCGGTCACACCCGACGGCGCTTGGGCGGACGACACCCGTTGTGAGGGATCGGCGTGACGTCCTTTATGAGCGTGATTTCCAGCCCGGCGGCGGACAGGGATCGAATGGCCGCCTCACGTCCCGGCCCAGGCCCCTTGACGAGCACCTCAGCCTTGCGCAGCCCGAGGTCCATGGCCTCCCTGACGGCTGCGGTGGCAGCCATCTGGGCGGCAAACGGCGTTGATTTCTTGGACCCCTTAAAGCCCACCCTGCCGGCCGAACCCCAGCAAATCGTCCGCCCGTTCAGGTCCGCGATCGTCACAATGGTATTGTTAAAGGTCGCTTTGATATGGATAATGCCGTCCGAATCGACACGTCCAATCCTTCTTTTGCCCTTTTTTTTCTTTGGTTCTGCCACACTTAACCTCTACGAAGTTACTCCACTAGGTCTTGCCGGCCGGCTTCTTCTTCAGGCCGCCGATGGTCCGCTTGGCACCCTTCCTGGTCCGCGCGTTGGTCTTGGTTCGCTGCCCGCGAACGGGCAGGCCTCGACGGTGCCGCAAACCCCGGTAAGAGCCGATATCTATCAACCGCTTGATGTTCATAGAGATCTGGGTACGAAGGGCACCTTCCACGCTGTAGTCGTTTTCGATGACAGTACGCAGCTTGGTAATGTCATCATCGGACAGCTTGTGGACACGCGTATCCGGGCTGACACCCGTCTTCTTCAGAATGTCTCTGGCGACGTGGGGACCTATCCCGAAGATGTATCGCAGACCGACTTCAATGCGTTTGTCTTTAGGCAGATCTACACCGGCTATACGAGCCAAATCAGTTCTCCTTCATCCTCACGCGGCGCGTTTTCTAACCCTGGCGCTGCTTGTGACTGGGGTTCTTCGAGCAGATCACTCTCAGGACGCCACGCCGTTTTATTATCTTGCAGTGCTCGCAACGTTTCTTGATAGCAGACCGAACTTTCATAACGGCACCTCCACCGGGCCGGCATTCATCACTTATACCGATAGGTTATGCGGCCCCGTGACAAATCATACGGCGACAGCTCGAGCGTCACCTTGTCGCCGGGCAAAATCTTGATAAAATGCATTCTCATCTTCCCCGATATGTGCGCCAGGACCACATGGCCGTTGTCCAACTCCACGCGAAACATCGCATTAGGCAGAGTTTCGACGATTTTCCCCTCAACGGTGATGGTTTCCTCTTTGGCCATGCGCTCCTCTAAGATAAGGTCAGTATATCGGGACCGTCGTTTGTTATCGCTACCGTGTGCTCGAAATGCGCGGACGGCTGACCGTCGGCCGTAACCACGGTCCATCCGTCCGGCATGGTTTTCACGTCGTATGTACCCATGTTGATCATCGGCTCAATAGCCAGCACCATTCCGGCCTCCAGAACCGGTCCGTCCTCAGAAGAACCAAAATTGGGTACCTGGGGTTCCTCGTGCATGCGCCGGCCGATACCGTGCCCGACCAGCTGCCGGACCACGCCGAACCCCTGGCTCTCGGCCACGCGCTGGACGGTTACCGAAATATCCCCCAATCTATTGCCTATTCTCGCCTTGTCAATACCGGCCATCAGGGACTCAAGAGTCGACGCCATCAGCCGGCCTTTATCAGGCGATACCTCGCCGACGGCAAATGTCCGGGCCGAATCCCCGTAGTAATCGTCCACAACCGCGCCCACGTCGACCGAGACGATATCTCCCTGCTCGATCACGCGGCTGCCGGGAATGCCGTGAACCACTTCCTCATTGATGGAGATGCAGGCTGAAGCCGGGAAGCCCTGGTAGTTCTTGAAGGCCGGGACCGCCCCGCGCGCCCTGATGAAATCCTCGATGCGCCGATCCAGCTCGCTGGTCGTCATACCGGGGGCAAGGCTCTCATCCACCAAATCGAGGACTTGAGCCACAATCCGTCCGGCGCGACGCATGATTTCAATCTCCTGGCTGGTCTTAAGCACGATCACTCTGTCACTCTCTGTCAGGCCGTGGCTTCGACGATGGCGTCAAAGACGTTCTCCGGCGTACCTTCACCCTTGATCTCCGTCAAGATCGACTCCCGACGGTAGAATTCTTCAATCGGCCTGGTTTGTTTCTCATAAACGTCCAGGCGGCGCCGAATTACCTCCTCGGTGTCGTCGGAACGGTTTTCCTGTGCTGCCCTGCCTTTGAGACGGGCAAAAATCGTCTCGGTGCTCACCCTCAGCAGGACGGCCTTGTCCAGCGAGATGCCGTGCCGGTCAAACATCGCCCCAAGCGCCTCGGCCTGCGGCACCGTTCTCGGAAAACCATCCAGAATGAACCCGCCGCCGAGTTTTCCCGAACTGACGTTTTCCTCGATCACCTCGATCATAAGGTCATCCGGAACCAACTCACCCTTCGATATGTATTCGCCAGCCTTCCGACCCAGTTCAGTTTCCCGCCGTACGGCCTCCCGCAGCATGTCACCGCTGGAAAGGTGAACGATTCCCAACTCACGGGCGAGCCGCGCTGCCTGCGTACCCTTGCCGGAACCGGGCGGACCGAGGAAGACGAGATTCATGCCTACATCGACCTCCCGCGAATCTTGCCTTTCTTCATGAACCCGTCGTAGTGGCGCATCAGCAAGTGCGACTCAATCTGCTGGAGCGTATCCAGGGCCACACCCACGACAATCAGCAGCCCGGTACCGCCGAAGAAGAAGCTGACCTGCGCCTGGCTGATCAATACCCAGGGGAGAACCGCTATACAGGCAAAGAAGATGGCTCCCGGCAGGGTGATCCGCGTGAGGACTTTTTCTATATACTCGGCCGTGTTCCGGCCCGGGCGGATACCGGGAATGTAACCGCCGTTCTTGCGCATGTTGTCCGCAATGTCCACCGGGTTAAAAACAATAGCCGTATAGAAATAGGCAAAGAAGATGATGATCAGGCCGTATATGAACGAATACCAGAGTCCTCCCGGCGCCAGCCAGACCCCGACGAGGTTCTGAATCCACTCAGCCTGAGGAAAGAGCTGGGCCACCGTCGACGGAAGGAACATGATGGACTGGGCGAAGATGATCGGAATAACGCCGGCCGAGTTGACGGACAGCGGCAGGTGCGTGGTGGCGCCGCCGAAAACCTTCCGGCCGATCACCTTGCGCGGGTATTGAACCGGGATGCGCCGCTGCGAGCGAGTCATCAGCACAATGGCTGCAATCACAAGAACCATCATGCCGACCAGGACAACCTCTACCCAGATGTCGCGCGTCCCGACGATCATAAGCTGAAATTCGCTGATAATGGCCTCCGGCAGGCGCGCGATAATGCCTATGAAAATGATCAGGGAAATACCGTTGCCTATGCCGCGCTCGGTGATCTGTTCACCCAGCCACATTATGAAAATAGTGCCGCAGGTGAAGGTCAGGACGGTCATGGGAACGAACCAGGTCTGAACCTCCGGAGTCACGGCCGGTATACCGTTCCAGTTGATGCTCTGAAGAAATCCGGCCGTGCCCCAGGCCTGCAGGGCGGCAATAAGCACGGTCAGATAACGCGTATACTGGGTAATCTTCCTGCGCCCTTCTTCGCCTTCGCGCTGGAGACGCTGGAGGTACGGGACCACCGCACCGAGCAATTGGAACATAATCGAAGCCGAGATGTACGGCATGATGCCCAGCGCGAAAATGGTGGCCTTGGCAAAAGCGCCTCCGGCGAACAGATCGAGCAGGCCGAAAATCGACTGTGAAGACGAGATGAATTGAGAAATCACCGAACCATCAACACCCGGAGTGGGGATGTGACCGCCGATGCGGTAGACGATCAACAGGCCGAGCGTGATCAGGATCCGTTTCCTCAGCTCCTCGACCTTGAATATTGACCTGAAGGTTCCTATCACGTGACCACCTCGGTCTTTCCGCCGGCTGCCTCGATCTTGGCCACGGCGGACTTGGAAAAGGCAGCGGCCTTTACCGTAAAGGCTTTGTCCACCGTGCCGTTGCCGAGAATCTTAACGGGTCCGTGAGCTTTCTTCAGCAGGCCGGCCCTGACCAGCGTTTCGCCCGTAACCTCGCCCGGTTCGCAACGGGAAAGATCGCCGACGTTTACGATCTGGCGCTCGACTCTGAAGATGTTCTTGAAGCCGAACTTGGGAAGACGCCGGTGCAGCGGCATCTGTCCACCTTCGAAACCCCTGCGAATACCACTGCCACTTCGGGAACTCTGTCCATTGTGGCCTCGGCCGCTTGTTTTTCCCCGTCCGCTTCCCGTCCCGCGACCGAGTCTCCGACGGCTTTTTTGCGAGTCCTTGGCGGGTTTTTGTGTATGCAGATCCATCTCTTGCCTCACCGTGAGCAATCTCAGTCAACCTTTTCCACTAATACCAAGTGGCCTACAGCCCGAATCATTCCGCGAATCTGCGGCGTATCGTCATGGACGACCGCCCCGCGAATCTTTCCAAGCCCGAGCGCACGAATCGTTCGCTTGTGAACTTCCCTCTGATTGATCGTGCTCCGAATCTGTGTCACTTTCAGTCTGGCCATGCTGACGTTCCTTCGTTCGCCTGCGCTCAGGTTTCGTTACGGAAACCGATCGCCTCTTGCTTGGTGCGGAGGTTCATCAATCCGTTCATGGTGGCCTTCGCAACGTTACTGGAATTGCGGCTCCCCAGCACCTTGGTCAGGACGTCCTGGACCCCCAGGGATTCCAGAACCACGCGAACGGCGCCGCCTGCAATCACGCCGGTGCCGGGAGAGGCCGGCCGCATCACCACGGTGGTGGCCGAATAGCGACCGTCCACCCGGTGCGGAATGGTCCCCTCGACCAGGCTGACCTTTCTCATCGAATGGCGCGCGGCCTCGGTCCCTTTACGGATCGCTTCGGAGACTTCGGAGGCCTTGCCGAGCCCCACTCCGACCTTTCCGTGCTTGTCGCCGACGGCCACCAGGGCGGTGAAGCTGAACCGCCGTCCGCCCTTGACGACCTTGGCCACGCGGTTGATCTTTATGACCTTTTCCTCGAACTCGAGGCTGCCCATCTCGTACTGCGCCAAGTCTTACCTCATCTTATAAAGAACGCTCGTTTTGTCTCTCGTCACAGTTTCAGCCCACCCTCACGTGCCCCCTCGGCCACCGCTCTGACACGGCCGTGGTACAGGAAACGATTCCGGTCGAATACGACGGCTTCGATCCCTTTTTCTTTGGCCAACTCAGCGATTTTGAGTCCGACCTTTCGTGCCACCGCCGTCTTGGTATCTTTCTTCTCGACCAGGGGCTGCATTGCCTTGGAGGTCGAGCCGAGACCCACAATAGTCGAGCCGCTCTGATCATCAATGACCTGCACATAGATCTGCTTTAACGACCTGGCGACCGAAAGCCGGGGGCGAGTGGGCGTACCGAACACCTTGGCCCGTACCCGGCGGCGCCGGCGCTCGGCTTTTTTCGTCTTGACAATGTTTACGTCAGCCATATGTTATCACGCTACAGGTAGGTCACTTACCCGGCCGTCTTGCCCGCCTTGGATCTCACGTACTCGCCGACATACCGAATACCCTTGCCCTTATATGGTTCCGGTTTGCGAAACGAACGGATCTTGGCAGCCGTGTTACCGACCAACTCTTTGTCTATTCCTTCAACCTTTATCTTGCTCTCTTTGTAGGCCACGGAGATGGCCACGCCGTCAGGCGGCCGGAGGAGGATCGGATGTGAGTAGCCCAGGCTCAGCACCAGGGTCTGGCCCCGCATCTCGGCCCGGTATCCGACTCCAATCATTTCCAGCTCTTTGACATACCCTTGCGTGACGCCCACCACCATGTTCTGAATCAGAGCTCGAGTCAACCCGTGCAAGGCGCGGTGCCGTTTCTGATCCGTCTGCCGCGTCACGACCACCTGCTGGCCGTCGACGGCGGCGGTGATATCCGGATGGATAGGCCTCGTCAGCGTACCCTTCGGTCCGGTCACCGTTATCCGGGCGTCACGTATTTCGACCTTTGTTTTCTCCGGGATCGGCACCGGTTTTTTACCAACTCGTGACATGTCTCGATCCTTTTCCTACCAGCACCTCAGCATGACCTCGCCGCCGATCTTCTTGCGGGCGGCCTCAAAGTTGGTCATCACGCCCTGCGAAGTCGAGAGCAGGGCGATACCTGTCTGACCAAACGTTGAGCGGCGCACCTCCTCGGCGTTCCACGTCCGGCGCAACCCCGGACTGGACACGCGGCGAATACCTTTGATCACCGGGACGTCGTTACTGCTGTACTTGAGGTATATCCGCAGGATGCCCTGCTTGTTATCGGGCAAATCCATATAGTCGCGGATAAAGCTCTCCTCCTTGAGAATCCGCAATACTTCCCGCTTGAGCTTGGAGGCCGGGATGTTCAAGGCCGGCTTCCGGGCTTTCGACGCGTTACGAATCCTCGTTAACAGATCAGCGACCGGGTCGGTCATACTCATCGAACTATTCTCCCAGACACGTTCACTAACGGTTTACCAACTCGCTTTGACGACGCCCGGCAGTTCGCCGGCCAGCGCCATCTCGCGGAAACAGATACGGCAGATGCCGAAGCGCCTCATGAAGGCACGGGGCCGCCCGCACCGGCGGCAGCGACTGTACCCGCGCACTCCGAACTTAGGCTTGCGCCTCTGCTTTTCTATGAGACATTTCTTGGCCATCGGTCTCCTACTTATGGAAGGGCATCCCCAGTTCAGTCAGGAGCTGCCGTGCTTCCTCGTCAGTCCTGGCGGTGGTCGTAAACGAAATGGTCATGCCCCGCACCTTCTCTATCTTATCATAATCGATTTCCGGAAACATCAACTGTTCGCGGACGCCGAGGTTGTAATTGCCTCTGCCGTCGAACGATTTCGGGCTGATTCCCCTGAAATCCCGGATGCGGGGGATAGCGATACTGACCAGCCGGTCGACAAACTCATACATGCGCTCGCGGCGGAGCGTGACGCGGCAGCCGATGTTCATTCCCTTGCGCAGCTTGAAGTTGGAGATACTCTTGCGCGCGCTCGTCAGCACCGGCTTCTGCCCGGCAATAGTGGTCAACTCCCCCATGGCGTTTTCCAGGAGCTTGGGATTTAGAGTCGCCTCACCGACGCCCATGTTGATAGTGACCTTGGACAACCTCGGCACCTGCATGGGGGAAGAGTACCTGTTTTCCTTCATGAGCCGGGGCCGGATTTCGTTCACGTATTTGTCCATCAGCCTGGCCATTCGTCAGATCTCCTCTCCCGTTTTCCGGCAGATGCGTACTTTCCGCTTCCTGCCGCCGTCCTCGATGACCCGGGTCAGCGTCCTGGTCGGTCCGCCGAGACTGGGACTATACAGGGCGACGTTACTCAGGTGGACGGGCGCCTCTATGGACAGGATGCCGCCCTTGGGGTTCTTCTGGGTCGGCCGCTGGTGCCGTTTCTTGTGGTTGATGCCTTCAACCAGCACCATGTTTTTCTTCGCGTCGACGTGGAGCACGCGGCCGGTTTTCCCTTTATACTGCCCGGTCCTGACGTACACCGTGTCACCTTTCTTTATTCGCATACCTACGACCTTTCGCTCAAAGCACTTCCGGAGCGAGAGACACGATTTTCATGAACTGCTTATCGCGCAGTTCGCGGGCAACCGGCCCGAAGATGCGGGTTCCCCGCGGCTCGCGCTGTTCGTTTATGATGACGGCGGCATTGTCGCTGAACCGGATCAGCGACCCGTCCTTTCGTCTCACCTGCGCCTTGGTTCGCACAACCACTGCTTTGCACACCTCGGATTTCTTGACTGTCCCTCCCGGGATTGCCTCCTTGACCGTGACGACAATGATGTCTCCGATCGAGGCATACTTCCTCTTGCTGCCACCGAGCACACGGAAGCACATAACGCGCTTGGCCCCGGAGTTGTCTGCCACCGAAAGCTCCGTGTATTCCTGAATCATCGCCTTTGTACCTTTCTCCACCCGGAACACGCGTCCGCGACGCCGTGCTACTCGGCCTTCTCGACGATCTCCACCAGCCGCCAGCGCTTTGACTTGGACTGCGGCCGAGTTTCCATTACGCGGACCAGGTCACCAACGTGCGCTTCGCTTTTCTCGTCGTGCACGTAGAGCTTCGACGACGTGCTAACAGTCTTCATGTATAGCGGATGCTTCATGGTGCGCTCGACCCGCACAACGATCGTCTTGTCCATTTTGTCGGAGACAACCTTCCCCTGACGGACTTTTCTTACGTTTCTCTGAACCTTTTCAGCCATTCACTGATCCCCTAACGCTGCTGGTCCTTCTTGCTCTTGTCGGACTCATCGAGAATCGACCGCTTGGTGCGCGCCACCTGGCGCTTGCCGATTTCGTCCTCCCGCAGGATGGTCTCAATCCGGGCGATATCCCGCCTGGTTTGGCGCAGCAGAAGCGGGTTCTCCAGCGACTTTAGCGACCGGCGCATCCTGAGGTTGAACATCTCGTCCTTGAGGTCGTTTATCCGCTGAAGCAACTCTTCTCGAGTCATCTCTCTGAGCGTTGGCGCTTTCATGTCAGACCGCCTCGGTATCTGTTCGCGTCACGAACTTGGTTTTCATCGGTAGCTTGGTGGCAGCCAGGCGCAGGGCCTCGCGGGCCAGTTGCTCCGCGACGCCTTCGATCTCAAACAGAATGCGCCCCGGTTTGATCACTGCCACCCAGTATTCAGGAGCTCCCTTGCCCTTGCCCATGCGCGTCTCCGCCGGCTTCTTGGTCACGGGCTTGTCCGGGAACACGCGAATCCAGATTTTCCCGCCACGCTTGATGTGTCGGGTCAGGGCGACACGAGCAGCCTCGATCTGCCGGTTGCTCAGCCAGCAGGGCTCCAGCGCCTTGAGGCCGAACTCACCGAAGTCGACCGAGGCACCGCCCTTGGCTTTACCGGTCATCCGGCCTCGTTGTACTTTGCGGAACTTTGTCCTTTTAGGCATCAACATTTGTCAGCACTCCCACTCATTGGGCGCAACTCATTTCTGCTCAGACTTACCCGCCGGGGCGTCTTTGGGCGGCCCGCCTTGCCTGGGCCTGGCCATATCTCTACCCCTGCCGGGGCGCGAGCCCCCGGTCCGTCGACCCCGCCCCGGTGCGTTCTCGGAACCGCCGTCGTTGGGGCGGCGCACCCGGCCGCGAACCCGTCTCCTCGGTGGGCGACCGGCACCCTTACCCCGCCTGGGACGCGCCGCAGGTGTCGGCTCGAGAGCCTGGATTTCCTGCTTGTCTTCTTCCCCGCTGTACGGCCCCTTGCCAAGGATGTCACCTCGACATATCCATACCTTCACACCGATCGTACCGTACGTAGTGTGGGCGGTGGCCGTGGCGTAATCGATATCAGCCCGCAGCGTATGCAGCGGCACGCGGCCGTCCTTGTACTTTTCCGACCGGGCGATTTCGGCACCGCCGAGGCGGCCGCCGCACTGGACCTTGATACCTTCGGCGCCCATCTTCATGGTAGCGCCGACGGCCCGCTTCATGGCTCGCCGGAAATGCACGCGTCCTTCCAGCTGGCGTGCAATCGAGTCGGCCACGAGCTGGGCGTCAAGTTCCGGCTTCCTCACCTCAATTATGTTCAGGGCGATATCTTTCTTGGTCAGCAACTGTAACTCTTCGCGGAGCTTGTCCACCTCGGCTCCCCGGCGGCCGATGACAATGCCGGGCCGGGAGGTTCTGATGTCGACGGTCACTCTCTTGGGGGCCCGGGAAATAAGCACATTGGCAATACCGGCATTTTCCAGACGCTGCCTGATGTACCGCTTGACCCTCATGTCCTCGTAGACCAGATCCGCAAAGGCGCGATCCGGTGCATACCAACGGCTATTCCACGGTTTGTTTATCCCGAGCCGAAAACCTATCGGGTTAGTCTTCTGTCCCAATGCTTTCTCCTTACCGTCTCCTCATTCAGGCGTTCTAATCGGTTTTGGCTTTCCCTTTTTTGACCATGACGGAGGCCCGGCCGGTGGTCGTTTTCTTGGGCACCGATCCTTTGGGCACACCTTTATGCGTCGCCACTTTTCGAGAAGTCCTTTCCCTGGCCGCTTTGCCCCGGCCGGCCGTTTTCTTGGCGGTCGGTTTCTTCTTGACGGCCTTGGCCGCTTCCTTACCCTTGGTTTCCTGCTCGGCCTCCCGGGTCCTGGTCGTCTTGGCTTCCTCCGGCTCTCTCGAGATCCCCGCTTCCTCAAGCACGATAGTCAGGTGGCAGTGCCGCTTGCGGATACGATACACCCGCCCCATGGACTGGAACCGAATCCGCTTTGCCGTCGGAGCGTTGTCGACCTTGATGGTGCTGATACGCAGGTTCTCGGGCTTCAATTGGCCCGTACCTTCCTGCGACAGGGCGTTGGCGGCCGCCGACTTGAGCGTCTTGGCGATATGGTGAGCGGCGATCCGCGGGCTGAAATTGAGTATGTTCAGCGCCTTTTCGACCGGCATGCCTTTGACCATTTCAGCCACTAGCCTCATCTTGCGAGGCGGGATGCTGACGTACTTGAGTCTGGCGGTTGCGTGTACCGGCATACTTCCACCTTATCCTTTCACCACCGAGGCACGTTCAACCAGCTTGCCTCCATGTCCCCGAAACGTTCGGGTGGGCGCGAACTCCCCGAGCTTATGACCGACCATGTTCTCAGTCACGTAAATAGGAATAAACTTCTGGCCGTTGTGCACGGCGAAAGTATGGCCGACAAACTCGGGACTGATGGTCGAACGCCGCGACCAGGTCTTGATGACCCTCTTATCGCCGCTGGCGTTCATGGTTTCCACCTTGTTCAGCAGCTTGTCTTCTACGTAGGGACCTTTTTTCAGCGAACGAGGCATACGTCAAAACTCCGCAATTACTGCTTCTTTCTGCGATCCTCGATCAGGTGATCGAGCGACTTCCGTTTACGGCGGGTCTTAAAGCCCTTTGTCGGTTTGCCCCACGGCGTGCAGGGATGGCGCCCGCCGGAGGAACGGCCCTCGCCTCCGCCCATCGGGTGATCCACCGGGTTCATGGCAACGCCGCGCACGATTGGACGCCGCCCCCGCCAGCGTGCGGCGCCTGCCTTGCCGAGCACGATGTTTTTATGGTCGATGTTGGAAACCTGTCCGATGGTGGCGTAACATTGCGCCGGAACCGTGCGAACTTCACCCGACGGCATCTTGATGGTTACCTTGTTCCCCTCCTTGGCCACCAGTTGGGCCATGGAACCGGCTGAACGCACCATCTGAGCGCCCTTGCCGGGCCGCATCTCGATATTGTGAACATTGATGCCGAGCGGCATATTCCCCAGCGGCATCGCGTTCCCCGACCGGATCTCAACGCTTTCCCCGGCCACGAGCATGTCACTCACGTGCAGGTCCGCAGGAGCCAGGATATATCGTTTCTCGCCATCGACATAGTGCAGCAGCGCGATCCGGGCCGAGCGGTTGGGATCATACTCCACGGACGCCACGCGCGCCGGTATGCCGCGCTTATCCCGCTTGAAATCGATCTGCCGGTAGTGTCGTTTATGACCGCCGCCTCGATGATACGAGGTCGTGCGGCCCTTGTTGTTTCGCCCTCCGGTTCGTTTCAGCGGTTCGAGAAGCGACTTCTCCGGCACCGTGGAAGTTATCTCCTCGAACATCGGGACGGTACGAAACCGCAACGACGGCGTAACGGGACGAAATTTCTTAATCGGCATGGCTTTCCAGCACCTAACCTTAAACGTTCTCGAAGACCGTGATCTTCTGATCCTTCTTCAGCTTGACAATGGCCTTCTTCCAGGAAGACCTGGTACCCTGAAAGCGACCCATCCTCTTGGGCTTGCGCGGCACGATGGAGGTTCGGACCGAATCGACCTTTACCTTGAAGGCCTTCTCTATGGCCTCCTTGATGGCGTACTTGTCGGCCTTCTTGTCCACCTCGAAAACGTACGAATTGGTCTTCTCTTTCAAAAACGTCGTGCGTTCAGTCGTGATGTGCGACTTAATGATGGATCTGGGATCGATGCTCATGAGAACACCTCTACAATCTTGTCCAGGCCGGCTCTGGTGAGCAGGACAACGTCAGCATTCAACACGTCGTAGCCGTTGGCCAGAGTCGCCCGGCAGTAATGCACCCCGGGAAGATTCCGACAGGAGTAAACCAGCTTATCGTTGCGCCCCTCGTCGAGCAGGAGACACTTCTTGTCGGCCAGGTCAAGTCTGGTCAAAATGCCGCGCACCGCCTTGGTCTTGAACTCCTCCATCGTAATCTGGTCCACGACCTTAATGCCGCCGGACCTGGCCTTGTCCGAGAAGACCGACCGGATAGCCAGATTCTTCATGGCCCTGGGCATCTTCGAGCCGTACTCGCGCGGTGACGGGCCGAATACCGTACCCCCGCCCCGCCACAGCGGAGAGCGAATGGTGCCTGCCCGAGCCCGGCCGGTACCCTTCTGCCGCCACGGCTTCCGGCCGCCGCCTCTGACCTCGGAGCGCGACTTCGTAGAAGCCGTTCCCTGCCGTTGCCGGGCCAGGTAATTCACGACGTACTGATGAACAAGGCTCTCGTGCGGCTCGGTGCCGAACACGTGCTGGTCGAGTTCAACCGACCCGACTTCGGCTCCATCCTGGCTGTATACTTTCACTGTCATGGTTGCCACTCGCTATCGGCTCCGGTTCGACTTGCGTACCCGGACCAGCGAACCTTTGTTCCCGGGGACGGTCCCTCTGATCAACATCAGGTTCTCATCCTCGATTATTTTGACAATTCGCAGGGCCAATGTCGTTACGGTATCACGCCCCATTCGGCCGGCCATCCGCGTCCCCTTGAAGACCCGCGACGGATACGACGACTGACCGATTGACCCGGGGGCACGCGAGCGGTCGGACTGCCCGTGCGTCTTGTTGGCGCCGCTGAAGCCGTGACGCTTCATGGTACCGGCGAATCCCAGGCCGCGCGAGGTTCCGGTGACGTCGATCAGTTCGCCCTCCTTGAAAACTCCCACCTTCAGTTCCGCCCCGACTTCAAGTTCTTCTTCGTCGAAGTGGATTTCACGCAGGTACTGGGTAATTGGCACGCCGGCCTTGGCGAAATGCCCCGTCATCGGCTTATTGGTCCGGCTCTGGCGACGGGCGCCGAAACCGACCTGGTAAGCGTTATAACCGTCCTTCTCGACGGTCTTTCGCGCCACCACCGGACAGGGACCGGCCTGGATGACCGTCACCGGGACGGCCTCGCCGGCCTCCGTAAATATCCGGGTCATGCCCAGTTTCTTGCCGAGAATCTCTTTCATAGCCGCCAATCCGTCAGGTTTTGATCTCAACATCGACACCGGCCGGCAGGTCGAGTTTCATGAGGGCGTCGACCGTCTGGGGTGTCGAGTCGTAGATCTCTATCAGGCGTTTGTGCACCCTGGTTTCAAACTGTTCACGCGACTTCTTGTCAACGTGGGGCGATCTAAGGACGGTGTACACGGTGCGCTTGGTCGGAAGCGGCACGGGGCCGACAATCCGCGCCCCCGTTCGCAGAACGGTTTGCGCGATCTCCTTGGTCGACCGGTCAAGCGAATAGTGGTCGTAGGCCTTGAGCCGAATTCTGATTTTCTGTACGTCCATAATTACCCGCTCTTGCACTTACTCCAAAATTTCAGCGATGACGCCGGCACCGATCGTCCGGCCGCCCTCGCGGATGGCGAAGCGAAGCTCCTTCTCCATCGCGATCGGCGTGATTA